>Ga0214544_1007953_pt1 | contig 18135 bp, 9 predicted proteins | sample CNSS3metaG_FD_160074 | JGI IMG/M metagenome (GOLD analysis project Ga0214544, IMG submission 160074) | Root nodule microbial communities from cowpea collected in UCLA plant growth center, Los Angeles, California, USA - CNSS3 | ecosystem: Host-associated > Plants > Roots > Nodule | place: USA... | reverse complement strand
ACTGACTTTTTATCTAGTGGCCTGTCAACAATTTCCCATGTTTGGTTCTTTTCTAAGGCACTCATCTCTTCATTCATGGCTTGAATCCAATTCTCATCTTTCAATGCTTCTTGAACTGATGTAGGGAATCTAATTGCATCAATGGCAAAGAGAAAACTTTGGTGTTGCATAGAAAGGTGTTTAGTGGTCACAAAATGGGAGATAGGATACTTGGTACAAGACCGAGTTCCTTTTCTCAAAGCAATGGGCAAGTCATCAAGGTCAGTTTCACAATTACTATTCAAAGACTTTTCCAAAGGTTCAAAGGTATCAATAGAAGGACTACTTACCCTCGGTTCAAACGATTGAAGTTGTTCTTGGATAGAGTTAGGTTGTCTTTGTCGCCTTTGGTATTGTATACGGAAAAAACTCTCTGGACGACTAGAGTCTGTAGATGACCCTGACTCTGTATTGTTCGGAGCAATTTTAGAGACATCCATAGAAGATGTTTCTGGAGAAGTATTAGGAGAACCAAGAGTATTATCAGAATGAGATAGTTTCTCTATGGAAGGTACAAAAGATGACTCAAGAGATTCAAAAGACCCAACTTCAAAAGAACTCTCCCCTTGAAGTTGAGGACGCATGTAAAGATTTAGTTTCATCAAAAGTAACATCCATGGAGGTAAAAAACTTTCGACTTGGAGGATGGTAACACCGATATCCCTTTTTATTAGATGCATAACCAATGAAGATGCATTTAATAGCTCTAGGATCTAACTTTCCACGGAATTGACTATGAATATGGACAAACACAACACATCCAAACACTTGACTATGAAGACTAGAAAGAAAAGGAACAGATGGATAGAAGGAAGATATGGACTCAATGGGACTCAAACCATCTAGAACCCGAGAGGGTAATCGGTTGATAAGATAGGCAGTAGTAAGGACAGCCTCTCCCCAATAAGATTTAGGTACATTTGGAAAAGAAGTGTCTGTGTTACCTCAAGAAGATGTCTATTTTTTCTCTCAGCAACGCCATTTTGTTGTGGTGTGTCCACACATGTGAATTCATGAACACCATTCTCGGAAAAGAATTTAGACATGTCACGGTTTATATATTCCCTTCCATTACCAAAACGCAAATGTTTAATTGACTTTCCAAATTGTGTTTTTATCATATGAAAGAATCTAACAAGTAAGTTAAAAACTTCAGATTTTTCTTTCATAAGAAAAATCCATGTAACTCGGGTACAATCATCAATAAAAGTGACAAACCATTTAGCACCAGATATACTAGAGCTTGATGCAGGCCCCCAAACATCAGAATGAACCAAATCAAAAGGATTAACACTCTTTGTATTACCAGAAGGATATGTAGCACGATGGTGCTTTGCAATTTGACATACATCACATTTGAATGACTCAACGGACTCTTTGGTGAACAAGGAAGGGAACATAGACTTTAAAACAAAAAATGACGGATGTCCTAGACGACGGTGGAGAAGCCAAATTTGAGAAGACTCAAAAGAAGTGCAAGACTGGAGACAAGAGGTAGTTGTTTGCCTACCAATACTACTCTTAGTTTCCAAGTTGTTAAAGCAATACAACCCTCCCTATTCCTTAACAACTCCAATCAACTTCCCCGTGGCAAGATCTTGAAAAGTACAATGAGTGGGAAAGAAGGTTATGGAACAATTTAGGTCATGAGTAAGTTTTCGAATAGAAATAAGGTTATTAGATAGTTTTGGAACATAAAGGACATCTTTAAGACTAAGGGATGGCAAAAGAGAAACATTTCCACGTCCATGTATTGGGATATGGGTCCCATTGGCAATAGTAATGTGGTTATTAGAAAGAGTAACAAATGACGTTAAAAGAGATGAATGAGGGGTCATATGGTTTGTTGCACCAGAGTCAAGAACCCAAGAGTCCATACATAAAGTTCTAGAAACATTAAAAGAAGAATTAGAGTTCTTACCAGTCATGGTTAGAGAGCAAGTACCAGAAGGTGGCTTACTTATTGACTCCAGAGTTTTTAGACGTTCAATCTCAGCATGTAGTGTAGGCATTCCTTCCTTAGTTGAAGAGGAAGATGGTGTCTTGTCAAGATTTTCAGAATCTAAAGAGGCCTGATAAGCTTTCCTTGAAGGTTGTCCTTTTAATTCTGCTAGACGATTGAGAGCTTTCTCCTTTCCATGTAGCTTGAAGCAAGTGTCCTTGGTGTGACCAGATTTCTTACAATGAGAGCACCAACGCTCTTCCTTACCTTTTAAGCTAAGTTTAATATTTGCAAGATTTGAATTCCCATGTTTGGAAGTCTTTCCAGAAAACATAGCAGCACCTTCGGTGGAGGTCTCATTCATCATGACCATTCGACGAGCCTCCTCACCTTGGACAATGAAGAAGACTTCAGAAAGAGAGGGAAGTCTTTCCTTCCCAAGAATTTGAGCCCTAACATGGTCATATTCAGGATTCAATCCTGATAAGAACTTAAATATCCGAGATCGTTCAACAAACTAAGCAAGAGTGATAGCATTTTTGCTATTCTCAAGCTTCAAGTCTTGATACTGGTCCAACTCAATCCACAAAAACTTCAACTTTCCATAATATTCTGAAACAGAGAGAGTTCCTTGCCTGGCACCAAAGATCTTGCTTTCTAACTCATAGCACGTAGAGATGTCCTGTCGCATAGAATAGGTAGTTGCAAGGTCCTCCCAAATTTCGCGGGTACTAGAGTAGAACATATAATTTTTACTTATTTCTGTAGTCATGGATCCCAAATTTCGTGGGCACTAGAGCAGTGATGCAGACAACAACAGTAATGATGCAACAGAGGATGCAGCAGCGACAGCGGCAGTGATGCAACAGCGACAACAACAGCAGTGATGCAGTAGCAACAATGACAAAACCACAACTTGGGACACTTCAGGCAACCCAATAATAAAAGAAATGGCTGCACTTCGGACAGCACTAATGAGAACCGTAACTAAGACGGAAAAGAAGAAATGCAGATGCAAGGCTCCCTAGATCGGGAGCTCTGATACCAACTTGAAAGGAATAATTTGAAAGAAAGAGGATTTTACTGTATTGTTAATTCACTAAAAACAGTACATCAATTTCTCTATTTATAGAGATCTCAAACCTTAAAGTAATAATTACAAGAGATCTCTAGAATCTTCTAAGAGCTTCTAATAACTTCTAATAATACATTTAATATACTACCAACAGCTTTTAATATTGCATTTAATATTCAACTAACAACAAAGGATGTGAAGCTTAAGGAAAAAGTGAAAGAAAAAAAGGAACCCATAGGATACTAGGTTACCTATAGATATAACACAAAAATGGCATTTTAGAAGATAATATAAACTACTCTAGCACTCTCCTTCAAGCTGGAGCATACAATTTATATTTCCCAAGCTTTGATTATCACAATTGTTTATCATTTGCTGAGTTTCACAAAACTTCAGTTCTTGGAGAAATTGTTTTATCTACACCAGTTCACAAGTCAGTAATGCCATTACCCTATATTCAACTTCAACACTCGATCAAGCAACAGCATTTTGTTCTTGCTTTTCCCAACTAAATCAGCATCACAACATTCAAATATTTAGGTACTTCCTTTATCTTCATATAGTAGACTTTGTCCCGGACCCCTTTTGAGGTACCTAAGAATGTGAAGAACAACATTCCAACGATCAATGCAAGGAGCCTACATAAATTGGCTCACCACACTAGTAGCAAAAGATAGGTAAGGCCAATTAATAGTAAGAAAAACAAGTTTCTCCACAAGTCTTTTGTATCTCTCTGGATTTGAGAGGGTCACACTTTATTCAGCTATTTATTTTTTATTTGGTTCCGTAGGACTATCCACATGTTTACGATCAAACAGTCATGTTTCTATCGACATATCCAACACATACTTCCTTTGAAAAATCAAAACACTTTCATTTGATTGAGGTACTTCCATGCCTAGGAAGTATTTGAGACTCCTAAGATCTTTGGTTTGAAAGTGTTTGCAAAAATGTAGCTTCAGCTGAGTTATTTTTGATAGCATCATTTCCTTTAATAACTATATCACCAACATACACAATTAGATAAACACATTTTCCAAGAGATGTATGCGGTAAAAGAGCAAATGATTGCATTTCAACCCAAAGATTTGAACAATATGACTATGATTTCCTAACCAAGTAGTGGAAATTGCTTGAGACCATAGAAGGACCATTTCAATTTACAAACCAATCCTAACTCCTTCTAAGCAACAAAACTAGGAGATTGCTCCATGTAGATGTCCTCCTCCAAATCGCCATGAAAATAAGCATTCTTAACAAGAGGCCAATGGCAAAGAGCTACCACAGCAAAGAAGAGATGTATAGGCATAGGCTACAAGAGAAAATTATCACTGTGATACAAACCATATATCTTAATATAACATTGGTCACCAACCGAGCTTTAAGGCAATCAACCTCACCATTTGCCCCATCTTTAATGGCATACAAATATCTACAACCAACTTTATTCTGCCAAGGTAGCTAAGGAACTAAGTCCCATGCGTTATGTTTAAGAGCCTATATTTCAACAATCCTGACTTGTTGCCATCCAGAATGATCGAGTGCTTCAATCACACTTTTGGAATGGTAAAAGGAGAGATAGGAAATAAATGAGAAATAGGAAGGGGATAACCAATGATTGTTTAGAAAATTGTAAATAAGATGAAGATTACAAGTAGAACAAGTGCCTTTTCAGAGAAAACAGGTCAACCAAAATCTTCATTATTGTATTGAGTGGCAATGGCAAAGGACTCGATGAAAAGGACTCACCAAGTAATATGGGACCGATCACTCGTAGCCAATGTTGGTAATTGATAATAGACAACAATGAGTTTTTAGGGTGAAATAGGGGAGGAACCTAGAGGGTTGTCAAGAGTAGAGTAAGCCAAGGATTCAACTACTTGAATGGGTAAGACTAGTTGGATAGAGAGTTGACTTTGTGACAGAAAGAAGAGAAGAAAAATGTCTCTTCAAAAAAGGTAACATTTGCAGACATGCGGTACTTTCTTGTTTTAGGAGAACGATACCCTTTTTGGAGAGAAGAATATCCTAAGAAGATACGTTTCATGGCTCTAGCGGATAGTTTGTCCAAATCTGGATATAAGTTGTGCACAAATACACACGCAATCAAAGACACAAGGAGCAACATGAAATAGAGGTTCATTTGGAATCAGAATGGAATTAGGAACTTTATTTACCAAGGGACGAAGAAGGCATTCTCAGTTTCCATAGTGGATTTGGTTTGACCCCCACTTTTATATTTTCCTTTCTTTCATTAATAATACTAGGAATGATGCATATGATTGTACATATTTTAGTGCTAACTTAGTTAGGATTATGGCATGTTTAATGATTGGAATAGCATTCTTATCTTTACTTTTAAAAGATGAACAGGCTTGCGGTAAACAATAAAAAACCAACATAACTTTTGAAATCTAAAAGGTATGGATCCGATTCAATTATAATCATAATAAGAAAAGTTTAGAAGAGACCAACCAAAAATAAACTGTCTAAGTGGATTTACTGAAAATTCAGCTTTTGATCGAACATGTTGGTGTCATTTGGTTATAGTTGATGCCAGTTATGTGGATTAATCATGGTTGTTCAATATCCAGTTCAACTTAATATCAAATGTTCAAGTTCCACGTACAAGTAACATCTTACACCTCAAGCAGGTTGTCCACTATATATATGGTAGTAGAAAGAAGCCAACATGTTAATAACTATATTATAAATGGAAGAACTGCAGAACTAACCTCCTCATAAATGCAGAAGGTTCTTGACAGAGCTATCTGTGTGGAATAAACCAAATTATCCAATGGGGAAGTAGAAAACCACTGGCAGCCAATAGCAGGTGCCTGCAAAAGGAAGGTGTTTTTGTCCATTATTCAATGCCAAACCTACCAATATTTGGGAACAAGATACATGCAATTACTTTAATTTTTTGTGGATATACAATTGACAGCACATAAAGCACACAGCCACAATCTCGGTAAACTCATTGAAAAGTATTTGTTGGAGAAGAATATGGAGGTAAAATGAACCAAAGAGTTAAAATCAATTCATACACCCCTACCTTTGGAAAAGTTAGATGAGAGAGATTCTTAAAAGTAGAGGTGGATAAACTGATTTAACTTATAGGAGAGAAATCTCTAAATGGCATGCCAAGAAATTTTGTATGATCTCAACCCAATGTATCGTTATCCTATATTTACCTGCGGAAAGTTGATGCCATAAGTTATTTGAACCGCTGTAGAAGGAAATGCAGCGACAAAAGAATCATTACTCCAAGCACACACGGGTTCATTCACATGTGGTGCCATTTTCTCAACACTATTGCCATCAAGATCAGTGGCCACCGCTAAACCAACTTCTTCCACTGCTTCCACCCATTCCCTTGCTGACCCATCAAATATAGGAATCTGTATGAGAAACCACTGAAACTAATAATTTTGTAATACAAACTATTCATTACAATACAAGAAATCAGTAAACAGGAACGGAAGGGAGTAAAGAAAATTAATTCACAAATATTTTGCACGAAATACTAGAACAATTTTATGATGAAGCAGAGCAAAGGAGAATATTAAAGAAACCTAAAATGAGTTAATCCATTAGTGTCATACTCACCTTGAAATATTTCATTAATATTTATTTTGGGGATTAATTTGTCTTTTGAATGTAGAAAGAAACGTTTAATGAGTTAATTTTACTAGGGAGCCTCAAACCGACACCTATCCCTCCCTCCGATTCACTTTTTCTAGTGAGCCAACTTTATATCTTTTTTGGATTCATTTGAACGATTCTTTAATAAATAACGAACTTAACAGGCTATTCATCTTCTTTCCATTGAACCAAACAATGCTTCAACAACGTTACCTCAACGTCGTTCTCTTTATCATCAAAACCCTCAATCTCAATCCTGCAGTTATCAACACCCAAAGCCTCCAAAGCCGAAAGCAAATGCTCCACGGTTCGAATTCGGAACCCGTCCTTGCTCAGAGTGGTGCACAGCGGCGAGACCTGAGCGAACTCGACGGCGGCGGGAATTGAACGGCAACGAAATTCGAAGTACCTGCCTCGAGAAGCGAGCTCCGGCCACATCCTCACCGTCGAAACCCTCCCCGAATGCAAACCCACGCCGTTCCTCTCCACGCATCCCGCTAGGGTTTGCTGAAGCCGCCCCGTCTGCAAAAGCGCGTCGAAGAGGTTAGTGTAAGCGTACCAGACAGTGCATACGTATAGATGAAGAACAAGAGAGACAGAAAAATTAACACGAACAGGTTTCCATGACACAAGTTTTGTTGACCTGAGTGCGTTGGAGACTAACATTTCAAACTGTCACTGATAACTCCCAATTTGTCTTCACGTTGCCAGAGAACTGGTTTAACTAATTTGAGGCCTGTCTGCTGACGTTGTTTTTCGTTTTTTGTTATATTTATAGTAAGATGATTATTATATTATTTTATTTTAATGAATAATATAAAATAGATATATTATTTAAATGAAGAATTTTAAATATAAAATAATTATTAATTAATCAATTTAATTTTTTGTAATATATTATCTATTTTATTTATACAATATATGTATGTCTAGTTAATTATATAAACATGTCTCTATTAAAACAAATGCACTTTTGAAGAGATTCATAATATAAAAGTTAAGTTAATTAATGAATGAGTTTTATGTTAAGTATATGTTAAAATATTTAATTTTAAATAGATTTGTGAATAGTAAATTCTATAATAATTAAAATTGTGGAATAAAAGGTTAAAGGAAATTATTATTATATTTTGAGTATAACATTCAAAATAAAAAATAATGGTTATATTTAGTAGTGTAGTAGGTTAGTTAAAGTTTTTCCACTAAATTAGTGTATACAGACGAAATATAGTTACATCAAATCATTATAATATTGTTTTATATCTCTTTACTTTGTAACCAACAAATTAATGTAATAATTATTATAAGTAATCAACTATCATATCTTAGTAGAAGAAATTTATATGTATAATTTGAAATGGTGATTTTGAGAAATTTATTAACGAATATGTTTATATGTATTCCATATACATGTGGTTGAGATAAGTATTTGTCATAATAATATTTTTTCAATAAAATGGTCGTGGAAATAGAGATGAATTTAGTTATTTGGTGTAGAAAGGGTGTAAACAGAAATTAGCAAGGTGCACTCCTGAAAGTCCATTTGTGTTTCTATATTTGTGGTATAGGTTGGGTGAAGTTCGATGGCTAGCATTTAATGCTTATCAGTTAGTTACATCGTTATGCGGTCGTTGATGAAAGAGGAAGACTATGCACTATATATGAGGACAATTTGGTGTTCCAGTATATGTAGTTGTAACCAAAAATAAGTTTTGAGCTCCGTTTCCGTTAGAATCGGAGTCAATTAACATCGTATAAATATTTGTTTCAGTTTCATGTACAACTTTTACAATATATGTATATTGATAATATTTATTTTTACCTTTTTGTGTGTTTATTGTTATGAATAAATCAATTTTTTTCGAACTTTTGTCGTGTTATATCTTCAAGTTTAGTGTATTTTGTATTATTTTGTTTCTTAGTTGTTTTATGCTTGTTTTGTCTCTAATCTCTTTTCTAAGTGTCTTAAATAAGTTAATAAGAAGTATTTGTGGTGGAGGAAAACAAGCAAGAACTCAAGGGAACATGATTGGACAAGAAAAGATTGATTTTGAAACAAATACCTTTGTCGGGCGCCACTAGAATAACACCAGTGCTTTAAATACAGAATGTTGTCAAACTGTCCAAGGCTGAGCGGTGGAAAATTGGGGCTGAGCGCCATAAGGTTGAGCAGTGGAAAGTGGAGCTGAGCATCATTCAATTCGTAAAACTTGTCGCTCAGCGCTGCTGAGACAAGGCTGAGCGGTGGCGTCGCTGACATGTCAAAAAGGGTTTTTAATCTTGTTTATCGTGAGGGTTTGGACCATTCCTCATTTTGCAAGATAGAGAAACACTTTTGGGGTGCTTGGAGAGCCTCTTAGAGGTTGCTAGGGGTGTTGGGAAACTCTCACACTCCTCCTTGGGTCTTCTCCTCCATTCATGGTGGATTTTCCTCCTTTTTGGAGTTGGAGAGGAGATGGGTTGCGAATTGGAGATGGAGATGTGAATGGGAGGGGCAATTGGAGCATGGAGCAGTTGCCAAGAGCCTTGCGAGAAGGCTTGCATCTTCTCTTTGGTTTCCATTTCTTCCCTATCTCTTCAATTTGTAAAACCTAGGTTCTCCACCATGGAGAGCTAAACCTATTTGTTGAGATTAGATGTAATGAACTAAATTTTTGTGTATTGTGTGATGTTAATCCATATGCTTTTCCATTTTTATGTTAGTATTTGATTTCCATGCTTAATGCTTGCTTTGGTTTGGCCACCCATGCATGATTTGTGGTTCTTGAGGTGTTGAAAAATGTCTTTTCAACCTAGAACTGAAATTGAATGTCTAATGGAACTTATATCTAGGGATAGAACATAATTTATTAGTAAGCTTAAGACTCTTGATCTTAATGTATGATTTCACTTGTTGAGGATTCAAGGAATTGGAACTTGATGAGTTATTATAGGCTCAAAGTCACTAGGAATAGGATTTGAGTATTCTAATGAGTTGATTTTGACATGAAATTGAAATTGAGATGTTTGTGAATGCATGAGAATAAAGTGAATGAAATATAGTCTTGACAATTGTATATAATCTATGTTAAATTTTTGTTGCACACCAACTGTTTGATAAGATACCAAAAAGAGTTTCTTTGTATTTTTGTGAGGTTTGTTGTCTATTTGAGTTGTGAATTGTAAGATTTGTCATGTGTTGCACAAGTCTTTGTGAAGAGAACGATATTTTTATTACTTGCTATGTGTGATTGGTGCACTTGCAATTTTTCACATAACACATATTCAATAATAAAAACAAAGATTACCTTTTCTACAACTCTTTTGCTATCTTCTTTCTCCCTTCATTATTCTAGCTTGTGTGAAAATTGGTACGTGTCCTACAAACAAAGAAAAGAGTTGGTGAGTGAGCAGTAAAGGAACGTGGCTAGCAAAGAGAGTCGAAGGGAAATCAAGTCTTAGCTTGACGGTGGTGGAGTAGAGAAGAAGTGAGAGATAGGAGAAAAGAAAAGAAGAATGTTGTAGGTGGAGTGGTGTATGTGGGTGGTTCTAGAAGCACAGAGAGAGGGAGATAAAAATCTATTCTAGTAATGGGAGATGGGTTTGGGCTTTACTTAAGGCCCAACAGATTGATATCAAGAGCAAGGTTCAAGAAGAGGAATCTTGGGAGTATTGTTGCGTGTTCTACTCATGGTTGGTGGGGGTTTTATACTGGGAAGCTTACCCATATTTGATGGAAAGGGTTATAATGATTGGTGCGTGAAGATGGAGGCGATTCTTGGCTTTCAAAAAAATAGATGAAATCATGAAGGTGGGTTTCAAAGAACTACCCAAGAATGTTGATGAAGTGGCCAAGAAAACATACAAGGAGATGAAGAAGTTGGATTGCAAGGCTCGTGTGTTGCTGCATCAATGCGTTGCCGCCAATATTTTTCAGAAAATCTTTAAAGTTGTCATAGCAAAAGAGGTTTGGGAGATCTTACATAATGGGTATGGAAATTTTGGAAAAATCAAGAAGGTGAAACTGTAATCTTTAAGGAGGCAATATGAACTCCTCTCTATGACAAAAAAGGAGACAGTGGCAGAATATTTGGGCAGATTGCAGGAGATCACCAATGTCATGAGAGCGTGTGATGAGAACATAGAAGATTGCAAAATTGTGGAGAAAGTTTTGAGGACTTTAACCCCACGGTTCGACCACATTATGGTTGCCATATAGGAATCAAAGGATCTTGATGTTATGACAATAGAGGAATTGCAAAACTCCCTTGAAGCATATGAACAGAGGGTGAACGAGAGAAATAATGGTAAGAAAGTGGTAGAAGAGGCCTTACAAGCCAAGGTGGGTCACATTGGAAGAGGTCAAAGTGGTTGGAGAGGAAGAGGTAGAGGCAGGTTCAGAGGAAGATCTGGAAATAGAAATGGTGGCAAAAATAGTGAATCATTGGCCCAAGAAAATTCTGGAAACAATGGGTCTATAGATAGAGGAGGAATTCAGAACAGAGGTAAAGGAAGAAGTGACAAGAGGCCATATGATAAAAGAAAAACAGTACTATAATTGTATCAAATATGGGCATTATTCTTTTGAATGTTGGCATGAAGACACATCAAAGAATGGGTAGAAAGGAGAGAAAGCTAATTTGGTGCAAGAATGAGGAGGTGGGTATGAATAAAATCCAATAACAATATATTATACATATCTGACAAACAAAAAAGAAATCAAACATTTTTTAATAATATATCAATTTTTAATAAATAATAGTAAAGGCTCTTTTGGTTCTTGTGTTTTTTTATTTTGTTCAACTCAATCCTCTAATGTGTGTTTTTTTTCAATTAAATCCTTTTAAAAAAATGATATAATTTGGTTCGTGTATGTCATGTTTTAGTTTGTAGTATTTTTATTTTATTTATTTATTTTTTTAATTAAAAAAGAATTGCCATGTGTTATATTGTAATGTCATTTTGCACTAGTAGTGTTACATGTCAGTGTCAATATCACATATCAGTGTCTTGAACTAATTTAGTCTCTATATTTCAATTAAGTCCCATTTTTTTTTAAAGATGGAAGTATTGTGTTCCTCTTCCAGGTGAGACCAAATTAATAATTAAGCTTAATTACAACTTATGTATACATGTTAAAATAATTTTTTAGAATTTATACATCAAATCACTCTACTAAATAAATATTTAAATTACTTTTATTTTTTACATATTTATTTTCAATAAAAAAAATCCTATTTTAAACTTATAATTTTTTTAAATATTAAAAATGTAAATGTATAATGACACTTGTATTTTTAAAATTTATATATTTGTCACATAAAAAAATACAAGTTTCAGTTTACATTTTTTAAATTAAGTATTTTTTTAATTTAAATAAAAAATAAAATTAAGACTCAAATAAGGCAATATTTCAATCATAGAGACTAAATTGAATATAAGACGTTGACGTGTGGAAATGAGACGGGCACGTGACACTATCACTATCAAATGACACAATAATAATATGACATGTGGCATTTAAAAAAAATTAACATTTAAAATACTATGAATTGATTTATGATATATATAGACACGACATTAACTTCAATCCAAAAAAAGGATCACATTGAATCATTTTTAGGAAAATGACGACTTAATTGAACCACACAAAGAAATAGAATGACTAAAAGACTAATTAAGCCTAATAGTAACTAGAATACTATATTTAATATGTCATTTAAATTATTAAAACATTTTTGTCATTTTCTTAATTTAATAAAATGAGAGTTTAACAACACCCCATTCGCATTTATGTAGATCCCACTAAATAGCCTCTTATAACAATATATTTTTTACATTTTTAATTGAACAGTGATAACTTTCAATTTAGTTTATTAAACCTTGATCGACTTTTTACCATAGCGATATGTTTGTCTAATTGACTACTTAAAGTATTATAATAAATTTCCAACATAAAAACAAAATATTTGTAAAGAAAAAAAGTATAATTAGCAATCTATAAACAATTCAAAATAGTATTGACTTATGTATTTTCAAATATTCGTATTAAGTATGTTTTGATAGAGTGTCAATATTTAAATTTACAAATAAACCTAAAAATAATGAAAAGGTAAATTTATTATGATCCAAGTTTGTATATTTACATGTCACATGATGTAAAAACTCTATGAATCACATGGTATCTTAATCTATGACTTAGACATTACCTAATACTTAAATCAAACAATGATCTACATGTTATTCCAAATTTGTGATCTTAAATCCGTACAAGTATTATCATTTTCGATAATTATTATCATACAACATAATTTATTTAAACAAAATTACATATCAATTAAATATTCAAATTATAACATCCCTAATTTAAATAATTATATTATTTATTTTATCCTCACTTAAAAAAAAATAAGTGTTAGGCAAACTTACGCTTTAACTCCTAGGATAAAATTCATATATTAAAAAAATGTTTCAAATTCTATCTGGATAAAGTTTGTATATTGAAAAATAAGAAGAACATTTTAGAAAATATTGTGATTAAGTAGGTTAATAATAAGTAATTAAAAAGAAAAAACAAAACAAATAAAAAATAATTAGTTAAAAAAACATTATATATATAGTAAAAAACAGATAATCCTTATTACTTCTTATTATCTCTTTCTTTTTCTTTCTTTTATTATTTTTTTATTCTTTCTTCTTATGGGGGATGGCATGGCATGCTCCAACTCATAAACTTCTGTGTATAATTAAATTAGATTTTTTTATAACTTTTGTATAAAATATCATGTAATGTAAATAAGTAATAAAAAATGTAAATAATAAAACATAAAATTAAATATAGTAAATAATAAAAAAATGTATTAAAATTTTTCTTGGCTTACTTGATATGAAACATTAGTTTTATAGTATAATATTTCTTTATCTCGAGTTTTTTTATAATTATTTTTAAAAACATAAAAAAAAGTTGACTATTACGTGCTTTTTTATAATCAACTTTTACTTGTTGTTTAATTATTATACATTTCTCTTTAGTAATTATGTCTTCATCTTCAAGATTAAAAAAATTAGAGGTAAAAAATTTTATATAATTCTTTGGAACATAACCTAAAAACATTCTTAAATATAAAAATATCCCATGAATAGAAAAGTTATTTAAAATGGGTTCACATTCTTAAAATAGCCTATTCTTGAATAATGCAATCCTAAAATATATGTATTCCAAAAGTTTCATAGTAGAATCATTCCCTCGTGGCTCTCTGTCGTATCGGTTCCTTCAAAACAAATTACCTACAAAATTAAAAAGAAAAAAATTAATGTTAATAAAAATAGTTAAATATGTTTTTGTTCTTCTATTTTTAGTCAAAATTAAAATTAGTTTTTATTTAGAAACTTTAAACTAATTTAATCCTTTATTTTTAGAAATCGTAAATATAATCCTTTAAACCAAATTTTTTAAATTTTATTTAACGTTTCAAATGTATTTCTCAACTAACATTAGAGCTAAAATGTGTCAAACGACATAAACAAACTAAAATATTATAATGAAAATGTGTTTGAAAGGTCAAATAAACTTAATAAAAGTTGGTTAAGATGACTAAATCCACACATTTACAGAGTTGAGGAACTAAATTGGTTCAAAGTTTTCAAGATAGACTAATTTTAATTTTTACTAACAAAAAACATATTTAACCCACAAAAATAATATGGAACATATAAGTGAAAAATATTTAAAAAGTTTTTCATATTGTTTCCTTGCCGAATCTTTAAAATAGATAGAAAATTTTTGATATATTTTAAAATATTAAAATCAAAGTATATTTTAAAAGGTTAACAAATAATCAGTACTACAATTTCAATGAATCCAAATTCAAAAAATATTTGAAAAAACACGCTTTTGTAACAAGAATGACAAAAAAAAACAACATTTTGAATTTATACTTTGATAATTTTTATAATTTGAAATGTTCAGATGTGGAATTATGTGCTTCTTAAAATGATAACTATGATTTGAACATCGATAAGACAGTGAAATTAACAGTGAAATTAAGTACATTGGATAAAGTATTACATACCAAAAATTAAAATTAGTTAAAAATAAGAATAGCATTAAATTTGAATACCTGGTTTGAAATTCTTATGATTGCAAACACAATATCCCTCGTAGCAAGAAATGAATTCAGGACTACAAGGCAGAGCGCTAGAGTGTACATAGCAATCATTCAATCTTTCGCATGCAATTACAATTATATCACTTTCCTTTGGAACTGAATGCCCTACAAACATAATTATGTGATTTTAATACAAATGCAAATAATAATAACATTCAATTCATCCTGGCTTAAAAGTTTTATGATAGCAAACACAATATCCCTGGTAGCAAGAAATGTATTCAGGATCACAAGGTAGAGCGCTTGAGTGTACATGACAATCCCCCACGTTTTGACATGCAATCACAACTATATCACTTTCCTTTGAAAGTGAATGCCCTACATACAGACATGATTCTATGTTTTTAATACAAATGTAAATAATAATAACATTCAATTCAATGGAGAAGGGAATAACAGAAAACACATACCATAACAAACTTCCATAGCAACAATTGCAAACAAAAATGACAATATCAATGAATTTTTCGACATCTTTTCCGAGCTACAATCTCAAGACACAGTGTCAAAATTTTAAATCTCAAAATTTGTTAATGAAAATTTTAAATCCTTTAACTATTTATAGGAGAAAATGAACTTTTTTAACATTACAAAAATCGATCTTAATTTTTTTTCACTCAGTTTTTTAAGATTTTTTACGATTTTTACTTTAAGGGAAGGGTTTCCATATTTATTAATGTAAATATATTTTTATTTTTATGACCAATGATCTTATTTTAGACCAATAAGAAAATTTTATATATACATATCAAGAAATTTGTGATTTATGACTTTAATTGTTTGTGATTTATCTTACAAAAGTCATAATATGAGATTTGGATTTTTTTTTTTTTTAATCTTGTCGGACAACTTATTTTTAAGACTTTTTACCGTTTTTTCTTTAATGTAAGAGTTTCCATATGTATTAATATAATATATTTTTATTTTTATGACCAATGATCTTATTTTAGACCAATGATCTAACATTTTGTAAAGAAATCTTATATATGAATAAACTTGTGATTTATTTTATTAACATGATTTCAAATAGTATCTTAATCCTAATTTCCTAAATTTCAAATTATAAATAAATCTTTAAATCTTAATATTTTTTCTTATTTTAATTTTAATTAATTTAAATTAGTCTTTAGAAGAAAAAAAGTAATTGTTTTAAAATATCTTTTTTCAGAAAGAGGAAAATATATTGGTGTAACGACCCAAATTAATACATAATTATACCAATTTAATTCATTACATAAATAATAATCAACAACACTTAAATGTAATTCTATATATCGAGTATTCACAGTCCTCCAAAATTATAAGTTGATTTTTTCAAAGATAAGATATTTAATATCAATGAGGCACTGCTGATACTAGATATATAGGTATATACATATATACCTGCGTCCATTCCTACTCACCAACTCACAGTCTTGTTATTGATCATTAATACTATCTTTAAAATCCTCTCACGCATATCAACATAAATACATAAATATACGATCATCGTAGGTGGAAACCACATCCACAAATATGCAAGAGTAAGCTAGTGAAATTATAATTTACTATAACAAAACAAATAAAGCAAATAAAATTTCTTCACATAGTATTAACACAAATCATACTCAAATAATGTCACATACAAATTCTATAAAGTAAATCATTTATAATTAATCTTCTGTAATTATTTTACCAGAATTTTTGTAAACTCAAATGTATTATATTTTGTGGTGGCTAGTTAGGATAAATGAGCTAATAACTAATTTAAACCCCCATGGTTTACACCTCCAACTATAATAAACGTATTATATTTATTATATTTTGTAGTGGTTAGTCAGGATAAATGAGTTTTGGCATGACCAACAAAGTAACCCAAGGATAAATGAGTCTTAATATGGCCAACAAAGTATCCCAAGGATAAATGAGTCTCAACATGCCAACAAAGTAACTCAAGGATAAATGAGTCTCAACATGGCCAACAAAGTAACTCAAGAACATCTCATCTTGAGTAATATCCACTCATTTAAATCTCCAAGGTCATACTTCCAACCACCATATCAAATCTTTATTTGTCATAAATTTTATTTTGATATTAAACCATATGATGTATACATAAATAAATTAGATATGTGCATAAAAAAAGAATAAATATGATAAATAAAAAGGACCCGTACGCGAAGGGAGATAAATATAAATAAATAAATGTGAGTAAATATAAATTTAATAAATAGGACCGGTGCGTGCACGACTGGAGATGAATATAAAAAATAAATGAGAACGGAAACTAAATATATATTAGAATGAGGTTAGGGACACCTCACTTAACGATATAAAAATAAAATAATTATGAACAAATAAAAAAACAATAATAAAGGTAAAGAGATAAAATGATAAATGTCTCTTCCTCTTACCTTAAAGATGATTGTCTTTAAAAATAAAAACAAGAGATTCTACAAAATATTTTGTTTTAGACCCAACAAGGATTAACCTCACTCCTACGTATTTCCATTCAAAATAGAATATCAGAGATTACATAGTTTTAAATAAAAATAAATTTATTTGAGTGAAAATAACTTGATATAAATATAAAGTAAATAAATAGAATTGATGTGTAAATATAGATAAAAAATAAATAAATAAGAACAGTGCGTAATTAAATTTAAATATAAATAAGAAGACGAATACAATAAATATAAATTGAATAATAAATTTGCATGACTAAAGATAAATATAAATCAGAATAAAATTAACAATACTTCACTTGATATAAATATAAAAATAACATAAATAGATAATAAATAATAAAAAATAAAACGATAGACACGCATGCTTCCCTTACCTCAACCATAGAGAGAAAATGTAAAACTTGTAGCGTAACATTTTATTTCTTCCTCTCTCTCCCTTTCTTATTCTCTTCTATTACTAATTCTTCTTCTATCTATAAGAAAGATTCACTCTCCCTCCAATAATAGTAACTTCCACCTTCCTTTTAGAATGTTAAGTTCTAAAATTAAGTACAAAACATTAATTACACCTTATCTCTTCATACGTGAAGATAAAGTTAGTCCTTATTATTATTATTATTATTATTATTATTATTATTTATATATAATATAATTATAACTTAAGTTTTGCAAATTTTCATTTTGTTTTATTTTAGTCTTTACTGATACATTACATTAGCATCTTATTTTGTGACATTTAAAATCTTATCTAATTTGTACAAAGTGTATTTATCTCATTTTCTTTAATGACAATGTAATTATAATATATATATATATATATATATATATATATATATATAT
>Ga0214544_1007952_pt1 | contig 18137 bp, 23 predicted proteins | sample CNSS3metaG_FD_160074 | JGI IMG/M metagenome (GOLD analysis project Ga0214544, IMG submission 160074) | Root nodule microbial communities from cowpea collected in UCLA plant growth center, Los Angeles, California, USA - CNSS3 | ecosystem: Host-associated > Plants > Roots > Nodule | place: USA... | reverse complement strand
TGCCATTTAGATTGTTGGATAACCTTGACAACTTGAATCAATACAACTGGTCAAGGTCTGTCCATAGTTTTTTGGTTGAAGGTTTCAATCGTGCTTACCACACTTTAAGGCAAGATCAAAACACGTCAGTCATAAATGTAGCTGGGTCCGTGGCTATTTTTCAGGTATCTATTATTTAAGCCAATTTTGATTTTGTTTGCCTAGTGTTAGTGAAGTAAACGATTAATTAGTTCCTGCATATATTTTTTTCAGCTTTTGGTTTGTCGACTACTTTCTGTGGGGTCTTACGAAGGTGACGTTAGTTTCCCAAGAATTTTGAGTTGGCCATCGTTGGTGATTAGGACTCACGGAATAAAATCCGCATTTGAATCTAACAAGGTATTGTATTGCATTCATTTTATTTTAGTTGATTAAGTTGTATTCTATGTAGCAATAAAGTTTAAAGGTTGGACATCATTATGCAGGTTGTTCTTGAATGGGAATTAACTGAAGACGAAAAAAACATTGTTGTTCGTAAAGCCTTAAATGTAGGTGCACATGGCATCCCAAAAAAAGGAGTAGATGACATGTCCTTTACTAAATTTAAGCAATGGTGTAAAAGGAAGCTGAAAAGAAATTATAGGGTTGTTCAACAACTAAAAGATCAGCTTAGCAATATGGAAGAAGAGTACACTTGTGGAGGTCAAGAACCCGACCCATCTTCCTTTGAGGAACCCGAACCCTCTCCCTTTCATAAAGGTCATCGCTTTGATGTTGAGGAGCCCCAATCTCGTCCTTTTGACCACCCATCTTCGTCCCATCAACCTCAACCCTCTTTATTTGATAAAGGTCATGCCTTTGATGTTGAGGAGCCACAATCACGTGATTTTGAGGACCCATCTTCCTTTCATCAAGCTGAACCTTCTTACCATGATATAGGTGATGGCTGTGATGTTGAGGAGGCACAAGCACGTCATTTTAATAAGCACGACCAAGGTACTCCCGAATACAATCCTCATGGTATGGAAATTATTCCCTATGTGGAACCAGGAAAATGTTCTTTGGATGTTGACTTAAGTGAATTGTATCGCATTCTTGTCTCACAAGATGGGAGGTTCGTTACTATTGCAGATATAAATTTCATTATTTCATTTCAACTGTTATATAGTTAATTATAAATTTGTCCCTTTTCAGGCAAACGGTGGTTGACATAAATCACCAGATATTAACCACAGTTGAGTGTTGTGGATTTCGTCCTCGAGGAAAACTTTCGAACATGGTAAAGCCCTTTATTGTTGTAATATTATAAATTTCTTATTTTGATTAATGAAATGACATTGTTGGTTTTAAATGTTGTCAGGCCATTTTGTTTGCTTGCAACAACTTCATGTATAGACAAAGAAAATTGAATGGGGTGATCAAGAGAGTTGTGTTTGGTACTTTGTATACGGTATTATAATTTTAATTGTTTTTAAAGTTTTTATATTTCATGTATGTTGTTCATGATGGTTTATGGAAATGTTATTCTGATATTTTTAATAAAGATCGTAGTTGTTGAAGATAGTAGAAAGGTCAAGGCAAAGAGACGTGAATGGGTTTTAGGGGACTACAACAATTTCCTTACACGTGGACTAGTTTCAGTACACGATATACTGTCAGCAGATTTTGTAAGTATGAATATTTGTAAATTTATTTATTAAGTACCAAATATGGATGTTGTATGACTTTTCTGTTTTGTTCTTGGAAGGTCTTTGCTCCTATAATCCATGAGCAACATTGGTGGTGTTATGCAATCAACTGTCGCACACGCCAATTTTTTGTGCTTGACTCTCTTGGGAGTAAACGACAAGGACGTAAAAGGATAGACAATGTGATCGTAAGTCACTTCTTAAAATAGAGGGTTCTGTTACAAAATTTATGTATTCGTTTGTAAAATGTGTGTTCATATTTTGTATTTGCATTTTTGAAGGCGCGTAACATGGGGATTTTATTTGGTTTACTTGAAAATCGTTCTGATGCTGATAAACCAAAATTTGAGGTCCTTACCCAAGATCTTCCACTACAACCAAATTTGTAAGTGCCAAATTTTTCCTTACATTTGAGTGAATATTAGTTTATTTACCTGATAATCTGACTTAACAAATGTTTACATATTTCGAGATATGATTGTGGCATGTTGGTGTTGAGATATATTGAGTTGTAGGATGGTGAAACCAAATTTGGTGACAAATACTTCCCCGCCTACACTTCTGTAAGTGACATTTTTTGGATTTCGTTATGCTGTAATGGTTTTTAGTGGTAATATTTTATAATAACTTCATTCCATGTTGCAGGATGAACTTCAAGAACTCAGACAACATTACATATGTGATTGGTTTATGGACGACGACAATATCCACCGCAATTACTGGCTTGAAGTCTTTGATGTATATAAAAGTAAATAGCTTTTGTTGACATGATTTGTAAAATCTGATACGAAGATGACAGTGCTGATTGCAAAATTTGACTTTAGATTACATATGTATGATGGAGGGAAATAGTTATCCTCTGTTACTTTTGATACTTTTGGACAAAATTCTGTTGCAAAATTTGAGATGTGGGATACAAGTTCAACTTTGTTAACTTTGAGCTTAGATTTCAGGTTGCATGTCAGACTCAATTACGAGTACTTTTTACACCTTTTTATGGTGATTTGAATATATGTTGCTTTCATACTAGCTGTTTTGTAAATGGAAGTTCAGTTATAAAATTTAGCAGGTCTGTTTTCCCAGGAATGGCCATAAATATGGTCAAATGTAATTTGGATGTAGATGTCCCTGTTCTGCACATGTACCGTTACCCCTTTTATGGAAGGGTGGTTAATTGGTCCATTAACTTATATGTGGGTTAGTACTTAATTGTCTTCCAATTACATAGTATTTTTAAGATTGTTGCAGGTTAATAAATGTGTGCAATTTAATTCCACAAATAATGTAATGGTAAAATGATTGTAGACAACGTTTTCCGACATGCAATGAAGTTCGTACGCATGTTGGTGTGACGCCTTTTCAATGACATCCATCATGACAAATTTATAATCACATGCATTTACTTTAAGAAAACATCCTCCAGTGGATGATGCAAATGATGCATTCAGTACATAATGACATTGTCAATCTACAAAGCACAAATATAAGATATCCTTAATTACATGATCAAGTTGTCGAATCCACCATTCCTTAATTACATGATCAACTTGTCCAATCCACCATTCCCCTGATACCACCAAAATTACAATCAGGTTACATCCAAAACAAATAACAACCCATAGCCACGTGTGAATGTTTGTTGAAGCCATTTAATTTGCAAGGGCCCATGTGCTAAAAAAAAAAACACCAAACGAACTTCATTCCTGAAAAAAAATATTTCATAACTGTTGGATGAATGTGGATACATAATTATCCATTCAAACCTAAAAGAAGAACAAGAAGCGCATGCAAAATATATTTCTATATACCTAATAATTGGATCCCTGTGACACAATTTGTGTTTCATGTGTGCTATTTTCAATTGAAGTCAGCAGGGAAACAAATCCATTGCATTGGACTTCTTCAACCTGACAAAATAAATTATACTTCAATTCATACACCCCACATGATGTCAATAACGAAAAAGTTGAAGGGTTAGTACGACATGACGTTGTTCACTTTGAATTACCTGCGTTAGATTACTTTGCATAATGACTTCTGATTGGTTACTACATGGCATTAAATATGTATCCAAAGGTAAAATGGCAATACTGGTTATGTGAAATAAATTAGAAATCCATCTAAATTTTGTTCTTTAATTTGTTCAGGACCCTTCAACTACAACAAAGGCAAGCGTTCACAGAAAAGCTGTCATGGATCCTGAGTTTGGTTCCCATATTGCTGTTGGAGCATCGTTGATTTTGAAAAATGTATTATCACCGCCTTATGCGTTTGTACTGAATTTGGGTTTTCATAATTTTTATGAAGTACAGATCTAAAATCTTAAAAATGATTCATCAGGTATCTTGTTTCGGTCATAACCCATGGGTGCCTCCTTACCTGAACATCATTGTTTGCAATACTGTGAAGGTTAATATTTTATATTACATTTATATTATTACTTTTTAATGATTTTTATATTTAAATTACAGGGTCATATTGAATTCATAATTGATAGGTTATTAAGAATGACATTAGTCCACCAACTGACCATGAAGTTGAAGCTTCTATGCCCGTTGTGCGAAACTACCCAGGAGAATATCTTGATGTTGACGACATTTTGAAGAAGCTGGTCCCTCCACCTAAAGTTGTTATAACTGGTTACCATGAAGACACTTCTGTTGCTGGATCATCAAGTCTCCCATGTTCTAATGCTACTATTTCTCTTGGTGCGGACTCACCACATGGAAATTATGATGCAAATCCCGATGGGGCTACAACATTTGATGTTGAATGCCCTGATGCTTAAGCTACGGATTTCAGTGACCATTTTGTCATCCCTCCATTAGTAAGTAGTATTGGTGTAGTGCTTTCATGTCTCTGCTGAACACTTACTCCACGTTTTGAAAAGACTTTTTGTTAAATGTTTGTAGTATTGCTTATCATTCCATGAGTGAATGTGTTTTGTTAATGGAGAAGGATACTATTTTAGTAATCATTGATTGACCCCATGATGTGCACACCATTAAAACACACCACATTATTTTCTATTGCAGCGAAGTATTGATTTTAATTGTCGGAAGTGTTGGGTGACCCTTACTGACATCTAACATGTTACCCAAGCACGTTTAAACTGTAATCACGCAAATAGTTTGTGGACAAATATGTTGTAACATTAGTTAATAAAATAATAATCCCAGGGCATTGGTGGACCCCACATTGTTCCCCCCTTTGAAGCCAGACAATATGTCATTTTTTCTAATGAATACATTTGTTATAAGTGAATAAAAGCATTGTTGTACCTTTTCGAAATTTAGCATGCGACTCAGTGAAATGTAAGCTGTAACCCAGGATAGAAGTTTTGGACAAATTAGTTGTATGAATTTTGAATAAAATAATAATCCCAAGGCATTGGTGGACCCCATTTTGTTCCCCCCTTTGAAGGCAGACAATATGTCATTTTTTCTAGTGAATACATTTGTTATAAGTGAATAAAAGCATAGGTGGACCTTTTCGAAAATTGATCATGCGACTTAGTGAAATGTAAGCTGTCACCCAGGATAGACTTTTTGGACAACTTACTTGTAGGAATTTTGAATAAAATAATAATCCCAGGGCATTGGTGGACCCCACATTGTTCCCCCCTTTGAAGCCAGACAATATGTAATTTCTTCTAGTGAATACATTTGTTATAACTGAATAAAGGCATTGGTGGACCTTTTCGAAATTTATCATGCGACTCAGTGAAATGTAAGCTGTAACCCAGGATAGACTTTTTGGACAAATTAGTTGTAGGAATTTTGAATAAAATAATAATCTCAGGGCATTGGTGGACCCCATTTTGTTCCCCCCTTTGAAGGCAGACAACCTTTAATTTGTTCTACTTAATGCATATGTTATAAGTGAATAAAAACATTGGTGGACCTTTTTGAAATTTATCATGCGACTCAGTGAAATGTAAGCTGTAACCAAGGATAGACTTTTTGGACGAATTATTTGTAAGAATTTTGGACAAATTATTTGTAAGAATTTTGAATAAAATAATAATCCCAGGGCATTGGTGGACCCCACATTGTTCCCCCCTTTGAAGCCAAACAATATGTCAATTTTTCTACTCATTGCATATGTTATAAGTGAATAAAAGCATTGGTGGACCTTTTTGGAATTTATCATGCGACTCAGTGAAATGTAAGATGTAACCCAGGATACACTTTTTGGACAAATTATTTGTAAGAATTTTGAATAAAATAATAATCCCAGGACATTTGTGGACCCCACATTGTTTCCCCCTTTGAAGCCAGACAATATGTAATTTATTTTACTCATTGCATATGTTATAAGTGAATAAAAGCATTGGTGGACCTTTTTGGAATTTATCATGCGACTCAGTGAAAAATAAGCTGTAACCCAAGATAGACTTTTTGGACAAACTATTTGTAGGAACTTTGAATAAAATAATAATCCCAGGGCATTGGTGGACCCCACATTGTTCCCCCTTTGAAGGCAGACAATATTTAATTTTTATTACTGAATACATATGTTATAAGTGAATAAAAACATTCGTGGACCTTGCTGAAATTTGACATGCGACCCAATGAAATGTAAGCTGTAACCCAAGATATATTTTGTGGATAAATTTGTTCTGACATATTTCAATAAAATAATCATGCCACCTGATTACTAGGCCCCAGTTGGTTCCCCCTTTGGAGACAGACAATATTTAATTTCTTTTCATAAATGTGTACTTGATAATTGACAACAAATATTGGTGCACCTTCTTCAAAACTAACGTCAAACCCAAACTCAAGTAATATGTAACGCAGTCCATAATTGTTGGACAAATTACTTGTAAGGTGTTTTAATAAATTTATTATCCAAGGGCCTTGCTGGACTCCACATTTTTTTTATTTTGCTTCCATAAATGTAATGTAAACTAATTGACAACAAAGATTGGTGGACCATATTCAAAATGAACCACACACTCACGGCCATGTAAAGTGTAACCTATCAAACAAATTTTGGACACACACATTCTAACAGATTTAAATAGTTTCAGTGGAGCAGCATTTGTCACACACAAATGTATACTGAAATCAACACAAACAAATGAAATTGTCATTCAGTACGAACCTGTCATTACCAATAACAAAAAATATCATTTTGTAAACAATAATAATTCCAAACTATTTCTTCAACCTCCTTATCCCATAACTCGCAAACGGAGTTCGAATAGAACGACTTTTGTAACGTGTGCGGGGTTGATGCTTCATTCGCGCATACATATTGCTTTCCTCCATTTCGTCACACATGTCATTGCTTTTATGAATTTCATCATCTTCCTCAACAGACTTGCCTCCCAAATCAAAACTATGATCATGTGTTTGAGAAGCACAACCATTTGTGTCATAACATGGATCATATTCCGTAGGCGGTTTTTTCCTCCTCTCCTTCATCTTTGTTTTTAGAAGATCAATTGATTGCTTAAGTTCCTCAATAACGGCTTCTTGTTCTAAAATTTCACGCATAAGCTCTTCCTTGTCTTGTGAAGAACACCCTCCTTCACTTCTCCTTTCAACCTTGCCAAATCCACACCCATATTCATGAAAACCTTCTTGGACAACTACATGTTTAAGCTCTTCTTCTGACACGGCAACGTCATGCAAAACCTGCCCTCATGAACAACATACAACCAAACCAAAAATAAATCATTCAATAAATTGATTGACTAATAAACACAATAAAATTATAAATTATAAACAAAGATCAAACTAACCGCTTTTTTCTTCAAACTACGACTAACTACGAAATCCCCAACTTTAACATCCATCCAATGCAATATTCGTGGAAATCGGCTGCTGGGAGTTCCTCCCTTTCTCTTCCAAATCAACAAATGCTCAAAAGCCCATAACTGTAACAAAATTTTAACAGCATTAACTAATAATTCAAGATCATAATTAATAAAACAATCCATTAACGAATAATTTATTATACCTGTAACAAATAAACACAACCATCCACATGAAAGTATTTCGCATTTCCTTCGTCGCTCAACAACAATGAAGCAGTGCATAGACTCTCAACCAAGTACTCATACACAAGACTACCCCAATTATATTTTCCAACACTTCCAAAGTCATCCACAATGCTGAACAATATCGGAAAAATTCTATCCCTGCGACTAGACAATAGAAACTCACATATTCTTATCAAAACATACAATCTACAAAAATCAACTACACTTAAATCTCCATGATGTTGCATTAAGAATTCATAAACCATTTTGACATCAACGTTTTCATCATCAAAGTGTTTCCTACACTGACTCTCAACAAAACCCTCATCCAAATCAATTTTAGTTCTAACAACCCGTAACCCTAAACCTAAGCATACATCTAATAAAGAAAATCTAACAATTTCTTTATTAAGTACAAAACCTCCTCTCCTTTCAACCCACACATGAACCAACTCATTCAGAAGATTTCTACTTATCTTCAGAGACTCTTTCAACTTCGGCATCCAAGCAAAGGGTGTTTGTTCTAGACAAATAATTTGTTGTTCTGTTAAGCTCTTATTCAAAGAACCAAGAAAATGTGTCCGACATGAATGTCTAAAATAAATCTGCATCCACCAAAAAAAAAATCAAGTCATTATTTAATACATATATTGAACAACCTTGTATGCCAATTTCCAAACTCATACCTTCGTCTCAGTTGTACAACCATCGTCTTCACTATCATCAGTCATGATTCCCAATTGAGATCTTCAGTTCACAAAAATCAATATAAATCAAATCATTCATGTATTCAAGTGCAATTATCAAATATAACAAAAAAAAAAACTAGTACTCAAATATTAACCAACTGTTAATTCAATCCACAAAACAATAATATGTATGTAGCCCCAACAAATTGCTCTGATCATTGCATCGATTGCACAAATGAATAACCAATTGCAAAAATAAATAGACTTCAACACAAACTAAGCGTGCCAAAAGCAAGTAGTTCAAAAGATAAACATGGTAACTAAGTAGCAGAAACCAACACTAATTGTACAACATAATTTTAACAAAACAAAACATCACAAATTGAACCACAGAAACAATAACATGGCATGAACAATGTTGACAGAATATGGACCTTGCTCCTGGATCGTGCTCAGCCCGCGAGAGACAGAGGAAGGCTCGAAAATGCGTGCTTCAGTGTGGTGGATAGAGAGTAGGGTCCAAGGATGAGGTTCAGTGGTCGACTGCGGCTTCAGGAACGTGCTCAGCCCGTGAGAGAGACAGGACAATCGCTCGAAAATGCGTGCTTCACTGTGATGGTTACAGAGTAGGGTGGAAGGATGCGTGCTTCACTGCTGGACTACGGCTTCGGCGGTTGCCATTGGGCTCGACTTCTTGTTGTGATTGAAAGTGAGGGAAACATAGAGGAGAGGTTGACGTCTTGATGAAGATGAGTGCGTCAGTGAGTGAACAAGAAAACGGCAGGTGAGGATAAGCGGTGGGAGCAACGATGGTGAGCGTCGAAATTGGGGAAAAGTTTAGGTTAGGTTATGAAATTGGGAGTGTGGAGGGGTTCGGGGATTGAGCAACGACAACAGAAAAAGTTGCGTCCAAGTGTTGGTGGAGACGGAGCGGGAGAGGGAGAGGGAGAGGGATTCGGGTTAGGGTTTCTCGCTGGGAGGGGTTTTGGGGTTTCTGGACCGGTAGGTGGGAAAAGGTGGAGAAGAGGTGTGTGTGGTGTGGGAAGGGTTATTTGGGGCTGTGTGTGTGCGGGCAAAAGGCCAAGAGAGGGGTCTGTGTGTGTGCGGGAAGAAGGCGCGCAGAGGGTTTGAGGGTGCTTTGGAGAAATGGAGAAACGATCGAGCGATCGAGTGGTGCGGTGGAGCACTGAAAGAGTTTTCAAAAACGAAAAAAGAAATGCGCGGACTGCTGTGTGGGAAATGTGGCAACTGGCTGTGACTACACGCGCGTGTGCGGAGAATAAAAAATTTTAAATCTAATCTCTATTGCCACGTAAGATGGTCATGAAAGTGGTAAGTTTGAGGTGTCAATGTATCATTAGTCAATAGTATTACATGTAACTATATCAAATCTCAAATGAACGATGACAATAACACTCTCTGCCCTTCTTCAACTTCACGTACAGTACCATCACCTTCCTCACCAAACCCTAATCTTCATCTGCCATCAAACCCCCGGCGATCACCAGCGCCGGCCACCGTTGAAGACCTTCGCCGGCAACCATGGCAGCACCGTCCACACAGGTTCGCCAGCAACCTCGCCAACGCCAGCCGCGTCCGCGCCATCTTCGAATCGGGATTCCTCTCTCATTGCTGCCAGTCCTCGTCTCCTTTAATCGCCGATGACCTTCGATGTCTTCTCCGGCCACCATCGCGATGCCTTCACCTTCAACGCACCTCCGTCGCCGTTTTCGTCGCATTTCACTCGCCAATACCAAATGATCGTGAACTGCCACTACCATTGGGGGTTCCGATCGCCCCTTTCTCCTTCTTAAGGCGTTTCAAAACGAATCAGAGCCACAGGGCCACTTACTGCATCTGGGAATGGGCCTTGACGTCTCCTGACATTGCCGTAGCAGAGCACATAGCATCGCAAAACCTTAACAAAATCACTACTATTTGCGACTCTTCTTCTCCAAATACATTATTCTGATTTAATTCTGACTGATAAATCATCTAAATATGTTATTCTGTATTTCTGGGGACAGAGAATTGATTTTGGATTCGGATGAGGTAAGAACATGATGAAATCGTTTACGATTGAAAAGTGGAATCACGCAATAGATTCATATCAATCTGGAATCGAATTTGATTTTCTCTTCTGTGTTCCTTCTATGCTTTCTTACCATTCTATATGAATTATTTTTTTGAGTTTATGCAATTACAGAATTCAGAAAAATGTAGTAATAAGAACCAATTGAACAGTCCAATTCGGAAAAACCATTCGAAACTAAAATTACAGAAGAAAATTATAGAAGAAGTAATTGAAAGATACTACAGAGGGAGCACAGAAAAATGTAGTAATAAGAACCAATTGAACAGTCCAATTCTTGAGTTATGCTCTCCCTTCTTGTCCTTCTTCCGATTCTTCACTCCTCACTTCTCCCTGATTCTTGACCTTCCTCCGATTCTTCAATCCTCACTTCTCCCTGATTCCTCTGATCCTTTCTCCCTGATTCCTCTGATCCTTTGAACTCCAGAAAACCCCGCTCCAATTCTTCAAAAACTCCAGACCCCAAGAACCCCTAAAACCCTTTTATAAAGTTCCCATCTGACTGAATTAATGGTTGAGTTAATTAATGCGTGTGTGAATGTTAGTTTGTTGGGGTGAATGTTCGAGGAGAAGAGATGTGTGTCCGAGTGAATCAGTGAGATGAATTCGAGTGAAGTGTGTTAGTGGGCCGTGTCCCAAGTGAGGTTAGTGAGGTGTGTGAGCTAGGTGAGTGACTTGTGAGGTAAAGAAGTGAGAGTGTGCAAATGGACTATTGTGAGTTTTTTATTAAAGAAAAAAAAATTGTGAATATAAACAAAAGGGGTTCTATTTGAAAAAAAAAAACATTTTTTAACCATAATAGGGCTTAATAAGATAGACAAAAAAAATTCTATTTTATTTATTTATTTATATTTTTTTATTCTTGATTAAGCTATCTAATTAACTTTTTTTTTTCTCTTCATACACCTTATTTCACCTATTTTCACTCTTTTATTATTATTTACTATTTACTACCTTTTAATTTTTGAAAATCATTTTATTTCTCCAACGAAATTTTGACAAATTGTCTAGTTAAAGAGTCTAACATATTGAAATCCACTGGATGACTTGCTAAATCATTTATGAGTAGAGTTTTGAGAATGCTTTATGACTGCATAAATGTTTCTTGAATGTTCTAAAGTGTTCTTTGTGTAGCTTAAGTGTTCATACTTATAAATAAAAGACATAAGAATTATTCACCTAATGCTTGATCCTCCTATATATGGTGCAACTTTTGGACAATTTCTTGTGACTGAGAAGAAGTATGGTTGCAAGCATAATTAATAAAAATAAAGGAATGTTAAAGATGGAGAATAGAAGATGGCGGTGGAGACCGTCCTGTTAGGTGACACTTGTAGACAGTGGCATTTGTGGCTCTTGGCGCCTGGCAGTACGTGTCACCCGCCAGGCGGTTTGGAAGCGAATTTTGCCTGGCGACTTAGGAGCAGCGCCAAGCGATAATGCAGAGGTCAGACTTGTGTTTTGCTTGCTTTAGATGTGTGTGGTCTACAAGGCTTTTGTGATATCTTGAAGGTCGGCTTGCTGGTTTCCTTGAGTTGTGCCTTGGAATGTATCCCTTGAGTTGTGGCTCAGAATGTATCCCTTGTGTTGTGGCTCGGGATAGGGGTTAAGCACGTGGCATTCCTTGAGTTTGGCTCGGAATGACATCTCTTGAGTTGTGGCTCGGGATGGTGGCTGAACCCGAGGAACTCTTGAGTTGTGGCTTGGGTTGACGAGTGTTGTCAGTGTGAGTGTGCGTGTTATGGCACGTACGAATGGGTCTAGTTAGATTGCCCCCCTTAGTATTAAGCTGACGAGTTTGGTAGTCTTGGGACGTTACAAATGTTATTCGTATTGGGAACTCCACCTGGCGTTACAGAGTGTGGTCCGTAGCATGGTTTCTCGTACGTGCTCTACCAGTTGTGGCTGGTAGGTGTGGCAACAAGACATCTCGAGGTACTCATTAGAAGACGTAGAACACGGGTAACATGGTGATGGCCATGTTGTGTGAAATCAAAGGATAGAAATTCCTTTGGTGTATTTGTATGGTTTATATGATGTATATATATATGTAAATATTTATATATGTTTATGTAGTTGTAAGCTCACCCCTATCTGCTTGTGTTTGGTGATGATCGTGTATGCGGTACACGGGAACAGATGATGTTGCAAGTGGATCTAGTGAGGCATAGAGCTGGAGCGGGGCTAGCTTGGGAAATTTTATTCAGAGTTTTATTTCTCCTTTATGAATTTAAGAAGATCGTAATCGTTTGGATTATTAGAATTAACATTGTATTATGAGTTTTTTTATAAATTTTGGATTTAAGGTATTTTATGATGAATTAAATGTTTTAAATTTTCCTAGGGAAAGTCAGTATAATAAATGATGCTTAATGAGTATTTCTATTTTATTTTATTTAAATCCGTAATATCCGGTCGGAATGTTACACTGTACACTAGACGTAAATTTACGTCAATAATTTTTGACAGGAAGGTTGGCTAGAGATTTATTGTAAAAACACTAGCTCTGTTCAGTTGAGAATGAGAATACTGGAATATTTTTTGATTTTATGGATTTTTCTCATTACACACATAAGGGGGAAGCCGTATGAGATGAAAATCTCACGTACAGTTCTGGAGCGGAGATTCTTTGAACCGAATGACGACCGTAACGGATGTCAGCTCAATCTGAAGGAAATTATGCAGAAGCTTTACATAATTATTATGAGGCTATGCGACTGGAAATTGATCCCTGTGATCGAAGTTATATACTTTATAACATAGGCCTTATTCACACAAGTAACGAAGAACATACTAAAGCTTTGGAATATTATTTTCGGGCGCTCGAACGAAACCCATTTTTACCCCAAGCTTTTAATAATATGGCCGTGATCTGTCATTACGTGCGACTATCTCCAATATAGAAAGAAAAAAGAAAAGAACAAGCAAATCCACAGTTGTTAATGCACCGTTAGACGTAAATTTACGTTTGTTAATGCATAGTCAGACGTAAATTTGGCAGTTTATTCTTTAATATTTGTTTTGTTTTAGCATAAAACCAACACCTGAAATTCAGAAAAGGTCTAGAACAAGTTTTATCTCTTAACTTACGAAATTAATAATACAATTACCAAAGTCAAAGTACATATAACTAATTAATAAAAACAAGGCTTAAATACACATTTGGTCCCTATTTTTGTCAAAATTATTCAATCTGGTCCCTATTTTGGTTGTTTGTTCAATTTAGTCCTCGTTTTGGTAAAATCGCATTCAATTAAGTCCTTTTTTGGCAGACGGAGTTAAAATTTTTAACGGCACAGTGACACGGTGTAACTGTTTGGCCTACGTGTCAGTTTTTGGTCAGTGACGTTGGCACAGTAAACTTATATGGCCGTTGGAAGTTTAAAATTTAGGGAAATTGATTTGGGGAAGAAATTAGGGTTTGAGAGGTGTGAAGCAAAACTGTGGCCAATCCAACTGTTTCACTCCATCCAGTGTGTGATTCGAAATTGGCGTTTGAGAGGTATGTCTCGTCACCATTCGTCTTCCTCCTCTTGCTTAACAGTTGGGGGCAACAAAGTTACGGTGGGTCTCATATTCGTGGTTCCAAGGGTATGGGTTTAATCCCCATTTGCAAATGTGGAGAAGTTGCAGTGCTTCGAGTGGCAAGAACTTTGAAGAATAATGGCAGACAATTTTGGGGTTGTTCTAAGTTCAAGAGTGCTGCTTCCAGTGATAATGTGTGGTGTAACTACTTCAAGTGGTGTGATGAAGAATTTTGTGATGAAAGAGATGGTATTATAGCCCAGCAAAGGATGAAGATTTCAGAACTGGAGATTTCTGTGAGGGCTATGAAGAAAACGAATCAATTTTTGTTACGATTAGTTATTGTTGTTGTTGTAATCTTTGTAGTCATGCTGCCAATAATGTTTAAGATTCAATGTCTGTAGTTAAGGATGATGATTTGTTGGTGATGATGATGTTTTGTTGGTGTTGAAGTTATGAATGTAAAAAAGCAGTGTTGTAACTTGTGAATGTTGTGTTTGTTTGTAATGAAGTAGGGTCTAGTAATGTGCAATTTAAGTCCTTATTTTAAGTTCATACGATAGTTTAAAATGTGCAATCTGGTCCTTATTTTAAGTTTAAAATGTTCAATTTGGTCCCTATTTTAAGTTTAAAATGTTCAATTTGGTCCCTTTTTTTAGTTTAAAATGTTTAATTTGGTCCCTGTTTTATGTTTAAACTGTTGAATAGAGTCTCTGTTTTATAACACAACCTGCCAAATAGAAGTGGAAAATAAACCAACATATAATTGAGTCCATATTGAACATACACAACCTGCCAATCACACAAGTCCAAATTCCAATCACAACTCCAATCTTGGAGGCCAATATTCATTCAAGTGCAATCAAAATGTGCTGAAGTCATGGAATTCAGATGTTCAACAAAAGTGTGCTGGACAAACAAAGTTAACAAACATAGTACCAATTACTACAAAATTACTATCAAAACGGGCCTAAATACATCAAAAGTTATCTCCTAAGTAGGCCTAATTAAAGCACAACAAAAGTTGTTCAAGTTGGTGGTCTTCGAATCTGCAATTTCTGCCTGCAGCTTGGTTGCCCAGTTTGTTGTGAGACTTCATGTGCCTGCTGTGAAGGTTGTGTTGGTTGTGTGGTCTGTTGACTTGATGGTGGTGGTTGTTGTGTAGGCTGTGTTGGTTGTGTGGACTGCTGACTTGATGGTGGTGGTTGTTGTGTAGGCTGTGTTGGTTGTGTGGACTGCTGACTTGATGATGGTGGTGGTTGCTCTGTAGGCTACGGTTGCTGAGGGAGTTGTGGACAATTACTTCTATTATGTCCCACTTCACGATATACCCTACATCTCTTTTGATGGCCACCTTTCCTTAACTCAGTATCGTTTTTCTTTAATTCTCACTGCTCCAATCTCCTCTTTTTCTTTGGCCTACCAGGTAATCTCCTTTTGAGGGGGGGTTGGACATCATTGTAGGAAGTCCTCTCCCACAGCAGCTGCCCATTCACTGGATAGATTATGGAGTGGTATGTTTCTTCATAAGTGCAAATTCTGAACCAGTGTGGTATGAACTCCTCTGCATTTAAATTTAAAAACCTCATTGCAGCAAGTGCATGGCAACAAGGAATACCACTGAGCATCCATTTCCTGCACGTGCATTGGTGTGTGTCAATGTTGACTTTGTACTTCTCTCCAATAAGTGAAATGTGCTTGACTTCAAAAATCTTTTCTCCTGCCCAACTATCAAAGCATAACAGGTTAGCAAATTCAATAAATGATAAATAATAATTGTGTCAAAATGCTTATTTAAATACCTTGGAATCCAGTTCTTTGTTAAGGCTGATTCTTCTCGCAGCCTAGTTGTAATCCTTGGGCAGATTGAACTTTTAAAAGCTTTCACCTTCTTCCAGTTTTTGGCCCACCTCTTCATCAAATAAATTCTGATGTCCTCTAGCATTGATACTATTGGTTTAGTCCTTGTATGTCACGGGCAGGAGGGGGCTACGGAGAAGTTCTTCTACATGTATATGTGTCATTTTTCTCAGCTACATGTGCGGCTACCGTTAGATGGTTTTACTATGGGTGTATTGTGCACACTGAATGTGGCACCTACACAGTTGCACCCGAATAGTTGGGCCTACTTGCAAGCCTTTCGCGTCTTGTGCCAATCTCTATACTTGGAGCCTTCTCCTTATGCTTTCTTGTATTTCTATGACACCAGACCCCGCCAGCCGACTACTTGGCTGTCTTTGATAAGTCGCCCTAGTATCAACAGACTGGATGCATTTTCCCAGTCTTTCAAGCACTTTAAGGATGGGTACTTCAAAGTTGTGGTGAAGGAAGAAGGCAAACCTTATTTCTTGAACGCTGATGGGAGTACAAAATTCCCATTTAGCTGGACGGGTACCCCTTCTCAGTACAAGGATATGGGGATGGATGAGTTATTGGCGGGGGATAAGGAGGTGGTGGAGATCTTAATGAAGTTTGTTGATAAGTTGCCCACTAAGGGCTTAGTTAGAGTTTATAATTCGGTGCATCCGACTATAGATATTGAAGGTATCTGTTTGTTACTTAAACTGTGTTAATGATTCTAAGTTATTTTAATCCGGGGTTTAATATATCATTGTAGGGCACATGGCGCAATCTGGGAAGAAGAACTTGGCGCTCTTTCAGTCACTGAGGAAGGAGATGGCCGCTAAGGCTAAGGCAACGGGAAAAGTTGACGTTCCTAATTTGTAAGAGTCTGTGGTGGAAGTACATGTTCATGGTGGGACGAAAAGGAAAGTCGAGTTGCCGCCTCGCCCCGGCAAGGGGAAGGACGTGAATAAAGTGAGGGCGGTCTTGCTCGGGGCGGGGTCGGCCAATGGAGAGAAAGGGTTGGAGTCTGGTTTAATTGAGTTGCCGAAAATATCTGTGAGGAAGGATATTGCGATCAACCTTCCAGATACCATTATAAATTCTATTTATAGCATGGAGGCGGACCATATTGTGAGGACGATGGTAGAGTTTGGAAGCAAAGCCTTGATATTAAGCCGCCGTGTGGGGTCTTTATATCGGAGGGAGTTGAAGGAGGGAGGTCGGAAAAAGGTGGAGGAGTTACAGGGAAAAGTCGACAAGTTTGAGGAAGAGAGAGCTGCGTGGAAGAAGGAAAGGGAGGGTTGAGAGGAAGAGAGAAAAAGGTTGGCAACTTGGAGGGTTCGCTGTTTGGACTCAGAGGGAAAGTTAAAGAAGAAAATAGAAGAGTTGGAGCAAGATTATGACGAGTTAAAAGACAAGTATGATGGTGCTATAATTGAGCTTGATGACTTGAAGAACTGCATCATACAAGAGCACATCAACGACTTTGAGAAGGGATTACGTCGAGCAGCCTTTTTCCATCAGGAGGTCGACATTAAGGACTCAAAGTTTGATGTGAACAAGGATGTTATTGATGGAAAGCTCGTCAAGGAAGATGAGAGCAGTCCAGATGAGGAGGAGGAGAAGGAGGCGGCTGAAGAGGCGAAGGAGGTGGGCGATGCTGAGGAGGTGGCTCCTGATGCGGCAGAATAGGACTTTAATCTTTATTGATTTGAAAATATTATTGAGCCTATGTCTGTAATAGCTGATACATTATGTTATGTTGGTACACTTTGCGTTTATGCTTAATGTGATTGATGTTCTGTATGTTATTGTGTATGTCGGGTTTTGATGACATGTGGTGTATGTGTGACACGATCGATTGTATGTTAGGGGTGTTTGACCCAATCCGCTTACTTGTGGTAAGGATGGGGAACTTAAACGAATTAAGCACAAGTTAAGGGTGTTCGACCCAGGCCGCTTACTTGTGGTAAGGGTGGAGAACTTAAACGAATTAAGCACAAGTTAAGGGTGTTCGACCCAGGCCGCTTACTTGTGGTAAGGGTGGGGAACTTAAACGAATTAAACATAAGTTAAGGGTGTTCGACCCAGGCCGCTTACTTGTGGTAAGGGTGGGGAACTTAAATGAATTAAGCACAAGTTAAGGGTGTTCGACCCAGGCCGCTTACTTGTGGTAAGAGTGGGGAACTTAAATGAATTAAGCACAAGTTAAGGGTGTTCGACCCAGGCCGCTTACTTGTGGTAAGGGTGGAGAACTTAAACGAATTAAGCACAAGTTAAGGGTGTTCGACCCAGGCCGCTTACTTGTGGTAAGGGTAGAGAACTTA
>Ga0214544_1007949_pt1 | contig 18147 bp, 6 predicted proteins | sample CNSS3metaG_FD_160074 | JGI IMG/M metagenome (GOLD analysis project Ga0214544, IMG submission 160074) | Root nodule microbial communities from cowpea collected in UCLA plant growth center, Los Angeles, California, USA - CNSS3 | ecosystem: Host-associated > Plants > Roots > Nodule | place: USA... | reverse complement strand
GTAAAGATTTCCGGTGAAACCGTAACGAGTGTCTTCTCCTCTGAAGCTCAGGAAAACGTCATAGGTGAAGGAAAAGGAGAATGATGGCACAGCCATGAGAACAACTCAACACAAACAAAAGTGTGTGATATCAATACCTCACATTTTGCATATAGGATAATGTTATATTATATAATTATATATATTAAAATAATTCTCTACTTGAAATATTTTCGTTTACTAAATATTTAAATATTTTCTATTTTTGGTTAAAAATATGTGATTTGATTTTTGTGGTTAACATAATGAAGTTAATGTTATTTTTAATTTTAACTTATCTGTCAAATTATTCTTTCTTCTCCTTTCTTTTTTTTAATTTTTTTCAACTGATCAATGGTTATTTTTATGAGTTTGAAGACACCAGAAATAGAAACAAGTTGAAAAAAATAGAAAAAATAAAAATACAAAATCAAATAATATACTTCCACAAGAATAAAAAATATTGTAAACATTCAATAAAAATAAAATTATTAATAAAAATTTAGTTTATTAATTACTTGTAAATTAATTAAATGAAATATTATATATATATATATATATATATATATATATATATATATATATATATATATATTAACGAAAATAGTACTAGAGAATGACTTGTTCTATCGCAATAGAAGTGAACACAACCAATATTTTTTTAACCGCTATAATTTCAAATTTTATAATACCCTTATCAAATAAATCAAACTAAATTGTTATGAATAAGCATTTACAATATTATATATGCAAATTTATTTTATAAAAATAAATATTGGGTTTACTAACTTTCTTAAGTTATATTTTTAGTTTCTAAATAAAAAAAGGATCATTTTAACATGCAAATTTTATTCTTGTTAGGCATCTCCAATCTAATAAATTTATCCTCAATGTTTCTTTAATGAAATTTGTAAGACCCTAGAAAATGGCGTGTTAAAAAGTGATAGTGGTTTAAAAATAGTGAGACTCAATTATTTTTTAAGGCATTGACGTTTATAAAGTTGTCTAAACAGGATAACAGGTAAGGGAAGCTAACTGTTTTGCTTGAATTTCGTATAGAAATCATTCTGATGACTTTGAATTGCATGATTGAGTGTTGTATGAGTGCCTGAACTGTGTAATTGAGTGTATGATTGGATTGTTTTAGATTTCTGGACTGTTGCATGTGAGAACAAATTGGGAATCTGGTATCGCCTAAGCGAGCAGCTCTTGCCTGAGCGAAAACACCAGAAACTCATCTCCTGTCTCTCCGAGATCTCGCCTAGGCGAGTCAGTCTCGCTTGAGCGAGAGTCACTCTTGTCTAAGTGAGACAACTTAGCCTGAGCGAGAATTCACCCAGAGTTTGAGTTGTTCTCTATTTCGAACCTCGCTCAGGCGAGAATGACTCGCCTAAGCGAGAGAGCCCTTTTGTCTGGGCGAGACCTTCTAGCTTGGGCGAGAACCTCTACAGCTGAATGTTATTTCTCTGTTTCTAATGGATAAAGCTATGTTTAAATGTTTAAATGTTAAAATGTGAACTTAGTTATGATATGCATGAATTGTTATGACTGATAATATGTGTGGTGAAATAGCATGAAGTTGGAATATGAGAAGATGTGGTTGAACTAGGATTTCAAGGGAAATTCTAAAAGGAATGTTTTAGTGTATGTAAGGACATAAGGACTCAGTTTTGATTGGTATCCTGACACTCCAATAACCATTAAGGCTCATGTAGAATGTAATGAATTATGTCGTGAGGAGTAGCAGAAGGTCCTAATCTGTGGACTCAATTCAGTCACAGACGCGAAGGGAACTTACCTTGGGAGTGGTTGGGTGATAACCCCTTGTGTCCAAACTCTGCAGAGTTTGGGAATAGTCACATGTGCACGCCACCAAGAGATCCAATGTCGCTTACATAATCCGGATATCGAGTCTAGAGTAATATATTTGTACTGTGTTTGTGGTGGCCTATGTAATTCTGGTAAAAATAGGAAAGACTGCATGATTTGTTTATAATTGAATTGCATGATTTTTTCTTATCAGATTAGCTTACCCTTGCTTTCTGTGTGTCTGGTGTTGTATTATTTTCCTTTTGCGATGATCACCTATTTGGTGGGAGCAGATGTGGTTGCAGTGTCAAAGGTGCTTCTGGAGGATGAAGAGCCATCGTTTTAGTGTTGAGGAGAAGGTATTCAGTGGGAGCTTTAGCAGTGGTCAGTTTAAAGTATAGAGTTTATTAGTTTAGTTTAAGTGTATAAGTGATATATTTTTATAGTCATATCTTTTGTAAGACTGTATTAATACATTGTGTACACTGGATTATCTGTTTTGGAACTATGATGAAATTCACTATTTTTATTAATTTTAAGCTGTTGAAATTGGTAAGTTACAAAATTTCTCTTAATATTTAGTATTTACGAATAAGTGTCACTTTTAAATAATTAGCTAAAAAGTCGTATCATTAATACGAAATTCTAAGCACAACATTTGTAAAGTGCGAGTACAATGTTTTTTTTTATTGCGTGTCTTTTTTTAATAAGATTATTAAAACTTTGAAATCTACATTTGCGAATGATTTTACTATTTGCGTCTAGTTTTAAATCCGTTATGATTTTTAAGTGTGTTTGATAATGCGTCGCAGAATTGATGTTGGTCAGATCGATTTCTTTGTATAACTTGTGTGTTTGGAAATCAATTATATGTCAATCTGACGCCAAACCAAACACACTATAAATCCATATATACATGTTTATGTTTATTTTTATATGTTTTGTTATGTTAGTAAATATACATTATATTAAAAAAATATAATTTTTGAATTTCTATTTTGAGTTCAGTTGTAATAAATGTGTATTAATAAATTAATTTAATTTGTGTGAAGAAAATTTTGTTTAATATATACTATTAGAGTCGTCTAATCAATATATGAATAACTCGTCTGATCTATATTGTTAGATTCGTCTAATAAATACATCGACACAGATGTTTAATTTTTTCTTTATTTACTCATCTAATCAATATATTCATATATTTGTGTACTAATTTTTGTTATACTCCTCTAATCAACATATGGAATTACTTGTCTAATTACGATATAAATAGTCACGTCTAATGTGTATTATTAGACTTGTGTAATAGTTTTACTATATTCTTCTAATCTGTGTATGAGAAGACTTGTCTAATGTGTATTGTTAGACTCGTTTAATCAATACATCGACAAATGCATCTATTTTTTTTTTGCTTTACTCATCTAATCAATTATTCTTATACTTGTCTAATAATTTTTTTTATATTCATCTAATCAACTTTTGGAATGACTTGTCTAATATTTTTTGTCATACTTATCTAGTTACTGTATAAACATTCTCTCTAATGTGTATTGTTAAACTTGTGTATTGTATTGCTATATTCTTCTAATCAGTGTAAGGAAAGACTTGTCTGAAGTGTATTACTAAACTCGTCTAATCAATACATTGACAAACTTGTGTAATATTTATTGCTAGACTTGTATAATCAATATATGGACACACTTGTATAATTGTATTGTTAAACTCATCTAATCAGTGTATATTCAAACTCATATAAGTGTATTGCAAAACTCTTATAATTAGTGAGTGGACAAACACGTCTAATGTGTATAAATAAACTCATCTAATATGTGTATAAACAAACTTATCTAATGTATACTGCTAGACTTGTTTAATCAGTGTATAGACATACTAGTATAGTGTTTGGTTCTATACTAGTTTAGTTAGTGTATGAACATAGTTGTCTAATCAATGTATGTGTAGACTCGTTTAATGTGTATTGCAAGATTTGTTTAATTGGTGAATGAACAAACTTGTTTAATGTGTATTTATAGACTTCTATAATTTGTGAATGGACAAACTTGCACAATGTATAATGCCAAACTTGTCTTATTAGTGTATAGATAAACTCGTTTAGTGTTTGTTGCTAGACTTGTGTAATTAGCATATGTACAAACTCGTATAATGGGTATTCTTAGACTTGTGTATTCAATGTGTGGAATGATTCATCTAATTTTTTTGTTGTACTTATCTAATGATTACATGGACAAAATCGTCTAATGTGTATTTTAAACTTGTCTAATCAATGCATTGAAAAATTAGTTTATAATATTTTTTGTTATATTTGTTTAACCAATGTATTTATAGACTCGTATAACAAATGTATGAAATGACTCATATAATATCTTTTGTTATACTATCTAATTAATGTATGGATTAACTCATTTATTGGGTATTGCTAGACTCGTATAATGATTTTTGTTCTACTTGTTTAATTAATGTATGTACAAACTTGTATAATGTGTATATTACTAGACTTGTCTAATTTTTTTGCTATATTTATATAGTGTGTGTTACTAGACTTAATCAATGTATGTTTAATATATATCTCTAAAATTAACTAATGACAATATAAATTTATTACTGGTATATTTTAAAACAATTAGTTTAGTAGTTTTTACCTTTCATATTTGTCTTATTAAAGTCTTACCTTGTGTTTGGATGGAGCATTTCAACAATGCTTAGAAATTGAAATGCTTTGTATTTGAATTGCTTGTAATTAAATTTCATTCATTTTTTAAATAACTTGTTTGGACAAGGAAATTAAAATACCTGACATTTCAATTTCTTGTTTGAAAAAAAAATTGAATTTACTGTGAGATAAAATTTAATTTTAACAACATTTATTTTACGCTTAATTATGTTTTGAATTCATGATAAAATTGGAAACATGCTCAACAAACCAGATGGGTCGGACAGACCCAACTACGCAACCAGATTGGTTAGACCCGACGACCCACCCGAGCTGGACCGACTGGGAAGCCCAGACAGGCTGGGTTGCCTGATGATCTAGATGCCTGACGGCCCATATTGCACGATTGTGCCGTCAAGTTCGTCAATATGGCTCGGTCCAACCCGTCTAGGTCATTGGCCCAATGCTCCAGACGGGTCCGACGATCAAGATGGGCCCGACGACCTGAACAAGCCCGAAGACATGGACGAGCCCGACAATCCGGACGGGGTCGAATACCCGGACAGGTTCGACGACCCGGACAAGCCCGTACACCCAGACGGGCCCGTACACCCAGACGGGCCCGAAGACCTGGACGAATCTGACGACTAGGATGGGCCCGAGGACCCGGACGAGCCCGACAACTCGGATGGGCCCAACGACTTGGACACGTCCGAAGATCCGAACAGGCCCAACGACCTAGACGAGCCCGAGACTCGAACGAGCCCGACAACTTGTATGGGCCCATTCAAATCGTCAGGTCCGTTCGGGTCGTCGGGACCGTCCGGATAGTCTGGCCCGTACGAGTCATCGGGCCCGTTTCGATCGTCAAGACCGTTCGGGTCATTGGGCCTGTCCGGGTCATCGTTCCCGTGCGGGTCGTCGGGCCTATGCGGGTTGTCGGGCTCGTCTGGGTCGTTAGGTTCGTCCGGGTCGTCGGGTTCGTTCGGGTCGTCGGGCCTATCCGTGTTGTCCCGCACTTCCGGGTCGTCAGGCATGTTCGAGTTGTCAGGTTCGTCCGGGTTGTCGGGCCCAATGATTTGGAAGGGCTAGTTTGGGTCGTCAGGCTCGTTTGGGGCGTCGGGTCCATTCAGGTCGTCGGGCTCGTCTGGGTTGTCTGGCCCGTCCAGGTCATCGGGCCCGTCTGGATCGTCGGGCCCGTTTGGGTCGTCGGCCCGTCCGGGTTGTCGGGCTCGTTCGGGTTGTCGGGTACGTCCGAATCGTCGTGCCCGTCCGGATCGTCTAGAATGTGAGGTTGAGTGAGAAGAATTTCAAATTTCACCTATTTTGAAGGTATTTAAATTTCTACTAATTTAGCTAATTAAAATCCTTCAAAAAAAATGGTTCCATTTGAAATGCTTTTTAATTTCTCTATCAAAACAAAGCATTTCATTACAAAGAAATCTAAATTCTTCAAGAAAATGAATTGCTTCATTAAAATACTCTATCCAAACACACTTTTAAAGTATACGTTTTAAAGTTGAAAATAATAAAAAGTAAATATAAATAATATATAAAACAAAATTTATAATATTAAAAAAAATTATTACTAATATACAATTTAAACCTTTGAAACAAACTATTGAGTACAATGTTCTAATTTATTTTGTTACTTATATAATTATTTAAAACCTTGTACCAATTTCTATGTACACATGAATAATGCTAGTTTTTTTAGTAAATAATATCGATTTAATTTTTACATACTAAAATAAGAAAAAATATTCAACAATGAGAATATTTATATTATAATTTATATAAAAAAATAAATGTAATTTTTTGTTGACAATTTTTTTAAGATAAAATCGTTACATGTCAAAATTTTAATGAGTGTAAATCATTTGTATGATCAAATATATAGTATATTTTAAATAATATTATTTTAATAAATTATAATAAAATATATTTTTATAAATTTTATTTTATTAAACAAGCAAATACATTAGAAATCATAAAATTATAAAATTAAAAAATATATAGAAAAAATGATTAATACTTAAATGTAAATTATTTTTATTTAATATTTTTTTGTTATACTTTTTCGGTGCTTGTTGTTAGACTCAACAAATCTTTATACACATAATACATATTTGTAGATTCATCATATAAATATATTAGTAATATATTTTAAGACAATTACTTTGTTAGGTTTCAGTTTTTGTTTTGGTTTATTAAAGTCACAAACACAATTTGAACTTAGTAAAAAATAAATTAAACGAATATAAAACAAAATTTATTATATTAAGAATTGTGATATTTGTATTATAAATATATATATTTTAAATCTTTAAAATGAATTATTAAGTACAATATTTTAATTTAATTTGTTACGCAAAAAATATAATGGTTTAAAATCTTATTCGAAGTTTTATTTATACATAATCCATGCTAATTTTTTATTAAATAATATAAGTTTAAAAATAAAATATATTTTTCTAAATTTTATTTATTAAATGATCAAAGTAATTATAAATTATAAAAAGATAAAATTAAAAAGAATATATAATGTAAAAAATTAATATTTTAAATATAAGTATTCTTTAATAATTTATTAAATGACTAATTAATTAGAAATTATAAAAGAATAAAGTTAAGAAAGAAAAAAATAATATAGAAATATATTTTCATTTTCCTAATGAGTGTAAAAATAAAATAAACGGTTAAAAAAGTATAATAAATTCTAGATGTGACAGCAAAATAAATATAAGTAAAACAATTAATAATGTCAAATAATTAAAGACCAAATTTTTGAATAATTGTTAATAAAATAAGCATTGATAGTAAAGTAAGTTTTCTTATTTTCTTTTCGTAGATTTTAGTTGAACATATAATAGATTTTTAGAAATGCATATAATGGATTACATTGATTAACAAAATAATTTAAACTTTACACTTAATTGACATTTTGAATATTGAAATGAAAAATTTAAATTTGAGAAAAGAATTATTATATTAAAGAAATAAAATAATAATTTATTAGATATTAAATGATATAGATGCAATATATTATTATTGTTAGAAAAGAGTAAACTAATAGACAATTTTGTATATGACATTGTAAACCATTTATATTATATATTATATATATATATATATATATATATATATATATATATATATATATATATATTTTAAAATAATATTATTTTTAAGAAATAAAAATACAATATATTTTTCTAAATTAAATGTTACTAATGACCAAGTAATTATAAATCATAAAAATTTAAAATAAAAATAAAAAAAATAGTAAAAATATTAATACTTTAAACATAAGTTATTCTTTAATAATTTATTAAATGACCAATTAATTAGAAGTTAGAAAATGATAAAATTAAGAATGAAAAAACTGTATAGACAACAAATGGTTTTAAAATAGTTTAAAAATAAAATAAATGAATAAAACAGAAAAATAAATTCTATGTACATTTGATAACAAAATAAATATAAATTAAAAAGAAATTAAAAATAGAATAAGTGGATAACTTCCATTCACATGGAAGCAACATAAATACAAATAAAAAGTAAATTAAGAAAAATTTCAAATAATAAAAAAATAATAACTTTTGGGTCATTTATCAATAAACTAAACATGGATAATAAAATAAATTTTTTAACATTTTTTTCTTATATTATAATAGATAATATATAATAGATAATTCCTATGACTAAAAAAAAGAGAAAAAACAAAAATTGAAAATATCAAATGACAAAAAAATTGAGAACTAAAACATTTCATTGCGGTGTTCAAAACCGATTATCTTATATATAAAATATATTAATACAGATTTTTCAATAGGATTATAAAATTATAACATTTATACAAACTAACTACAAAATCAAAAAGGGATATATATACACCAACTATTCACTTACAACAACTCTTTCCCAACTTAATAGGTGGCTCCTCATCCTCCAGAGTTAATAACACTTTTATAAATTCAAATGTAAATTTTAAAAACAATTTTATAACAAGTTAAAATAAATATTTTTAAAATTTTAAAACAAAATATAAATAAAATAATAAAAATATAAATTTAAATAAACTTAACATTGTTAAAATATTTAATAAAAATATCATTTTTATACAAAAATCATTATAACATCTATATAGAAGTAAATTTGATCTCAATTTGTAGGGGATGGAATTTAAAATTTTTAAAAAATTGGGACTAAAATCAAATAAAAATAATAAATATAAAGAATAAATTGAGATTCAAATAATAACTTGACAAATATTACGATATTAACTTGACATGTGACATATGACATTTACTTAAAGTTGTTAAGTCTAATAAGAATGTCTTAATTGTTACTCTTTTACAAAAATACATACCTAATTAAGACTAATAAAAATATGATAACTTAATTGAGATTTGATAAAAAAGCGAAGATTACGAAGTATTTTAACCTATTATAATTAGACAAAAAACAAATATGTAAGAAGGTATCCCATGTTCTTTTTTTATATTATAACTAGATAATAGATAATAAATTTGAGTTGGTTATGAATAATAATTAAATATTCAACACATCTTTTAAATAAATTATTAATGTAATGTCCCATTTAATTAATAAGCGTAATTAAAGAAAACGCTACACATAAATAGTATAACAACGCAGTCCTAGGGTCCTTAATGCTACCCCTACAAAACTAGGCATACCACGACGCCAACAGAAAACAGTTGAAAAGTCTAACAGATGAAGTAGAGTAATAAGCAGAAAAACAATACATGGGTCATAGCCCTAAAGAAAAGTCCATCAAGAAATAAGGTCCAGTCTACGCGGACTATGCAGCGCAACTATCACCTCCCTGTTGCCCACGGGTGTTCCTCGCATCTGCTCACACCAACAAGTTGATGATCATCACAAAAGAGAGTACCACACAACAGAACACACAACAACGAAAGTAGGGTAAGCTAGAACACAAAAGATTTCATCCATACAATCAAATATATATAGTCACAATCCCATATACACACATCAACCAAACATGTTATGACTTTCCAAACAATACACTAAGACGCGACTCGACTCATCCGGATACATATAACTTGGTCAGATTCAACGGATGCTTCCACTTGTGGTGGATACCTCTGCTCACCCCGAGCTATTCACCCCCAAGCTATGTGTTTCAAGTGTTACAATGAATCAATTTCCCTCACCACAAGGTTAGCCCTTAATGAATTTCAGGCCTCCTGCTACTCTCACCACAGGAGTCAATCCGCTCTAGATGAGACTAACTGACTCCTTAGAGTGTCAGGATGCAACCTTACCTTAAATCCTTACCTAGTTATACAGATGGGGCACCACCATAGACACCCACTAACAGGGACCATGGAATTACGTCCCGACCACTGAAGCGCGACCCTGAAAGTCTCACCTAGAGACTCCAAGGAATTATGCACTGACACAAACTAAACATATTCAACCAATCAGGAAAGATTCATCATACAGATTATACATGCATATCGCATATTAGTTCTTCATAATCTATCCCTTTCATTTTTCCAGTAAATCCATACTGGCTCATCATCCTCAACCAACATAGTGAAATTCCATCTCATGTCAATGTCGTGTCAATTTAATACCAACCCCCTCATTCATTTCACATGCAGAAGTTCACGCCCAAAACCATCATTTATAATTCATGAATCACATCACTCATGCATATTTATTTGTCTCATGCATTTAACACAATAATCAACATCCAAGCAAGCATAAACCATTTCAGAATTTCAGAAACAACCACACAATCACACTGTCTCGCCCAGCTCCTCGCTCAGGCTGAAGGGTCTCGCTCAAGCGAGAGGCTCTCGCTTAGGCGAGCCCCCTTCGCCTAGGCGAGGGCTCGAAAAAGGACGCAGGAGCTCACACGGGATCTCACTTAGGCGAGACCCTTCTCGCTTGGGCAAGACGTTCGCTCGCTAAAAAACTAAGCGGGTCGCCTGGGCGACCTATCACGTAAAAAAGGTCTGGGCGAGTCCCTGTCCATCTCACCTAGGCGAGACTGGCTCGCTTGGGCGAGATTATCAGGTCTCGCCACTGTTTTCCTGCAACAGCCACCCACACCAGTCCAAAGCAACAGATTCATGCATTCGCAGCTAACATAACATCACACCAAACACATAATCTCGAAATACAGCCAAACAACATGAAAAAACGGAATATATGATTAAGCCATAGCTTCCCTACTTGGAAATGGCTAGCACGAGACCTCGACCCTAAACAGCGGAAAGCGGCAGCTCAAGGAGCGACTTAAGGTGCTGAAAGAAATGAGAGACAGCGGGTAGTGAGTTATCCAACTTAACAGTAGCAGAACTATGAGCACGGATGAAAGGATACTTACGTAGAGAAAAAGAGCTGGTTCGAACTTGTGTGCTCACGGTGGTGCCAAACCCTAGCAGAGATAGAAGGACGACTGCAACTCTTAGGACCAGGAACAACTTTTCTGAAAATGAGAAGGAGTGTTAGGTTTAGGGCAGACCTAGGGGCTTTATCTGTTGGGTCAGCCTTAGGCCCACTTACAAAGACAACCCCTTTAATTTAGGGCAGATGGAACAACACAATTTTTAATGGGCCTTACAATTACCCAAGTAATTAAAAAAATCACATATATACTAAAAACATTTAATAATAAGGTTAAATTATGTCTTTGGTCAATATTTTCGTAGTAAAATATCGATTTGGTCCCTATATTTTTATTTATCCCAATTTGGTCCCTATTTTGAGAAATTTGATGTCTTCAAGTCATTTTTCGTCAATGGTGCAATAACAACGTTAAATAAGTGTCAGATGTCCATTCCTGGATTTTTTAATTTTCTTAATTTTTTTTAAATTAAAAATTTGCCATGTGTCAAGCTTACATCATGCCACGTGGCAGAGACAGTGTAATTTGGTTGTGGCAGTGCCACATGTCACTGTTATGCCAGGTGCCATTTCCTCCTTCTCAATTTGGTTCTTGTATTTTTATTTTTGTCTCAATTTAATTTTAATTTTTGTAAAAATTGAATAATTTTGTCCCTTTCCAAATTGAAACCAAGTTTAAATTTTTATATAAATTGTACACAAATTTTTTTTATCAAAATTGATATTTCTAGTAAATATTGTTAACAAGATTAAGTTTATTTAAATTTATATTTTATCTTGAATTTTATTTAAAATTGTTTTAAAGGTTTTAATAGAAAATAATGCTAATAAAAAAATCAATAAATTATATAGATATTTTATTATATCATACTCTAATATTATTTTTTATTTGATTTTATATTTCAATTAATTGTATATTTTTAATTTGTGTAAAGTTCATTATTTTTTATACAAATTGGTTTAGAAAAACAATTATATAAATTCAAATGTAAAATTTTAAAATAATTTTAAACAGTCTATATAAAAATTGAAAATAAATAAATTTAAAATTTGAAAACAATTTTAAATAAACTTGAATTGGAAACACAAATTTAAATAAACTTAGTTTTGTTAAAAATATATAATAAAATTATCAATTTGAATAAAAATATAAAATGTAATAAAAAATTGAGTAACATTTATATAAATATTAATTTTTGTTCCAATTTAGAGAGGGACAAAATTGCAATTTTTTTTATAAAAATTGAGACTAAATTGATACAAAAATAAAAATAATACATGACCAAATCGAGAACGAGGAAATAACACATGTCATAATAGTGACATGTAACATTGTTACTACCACATCATATTGTCATCGCCACATGACACGACGTCAGCTTGACATGTGGCAAATTTTTTATTTAAAAAAATTAAAAAAATCCAAAATCTAACACATTTCACCTATTTAATGTTGTTACTGCACCACTAACGAAAATGACTTGATTACATCAAATTTCCTAAAATAAAAACCAAATTAAGATAAATAAAAATAGATAAGCTAAATTGATATTTCATCATGTGAAATGGAGATCACAAATATAATTTAACCAAATAATAAGTATGAATTTTATTGGATTTTTTACATAGTTTTTACGATGTAATCAATATATTCTGCTTCTACAAAAGGTTAAATAGAGAGTTTTAAAATGCAAAAACTGTTTTTAAAATTATAATTAGCTTATTTTAGTTTCATATACATTTTTTAAAATATAAAAAATGAATGATTTTTGAAAAAAAAAATCCACCGCTAAATAATTAGCTATTTTTCATAAAATAATATAGTGTGTCGTAGAACGCATTATTCTTCCAAGAACTTCTTCTATCTTCCTCCTTGTGTTGTGCATGTTATGATGCTAGGTCTGTAGAAACATTTACATATGAAAACTTCCTTTCATCATTTAAATTTTTAACTTGTGGAAAACTTTTCCATTTATTATATAGTTGATGGTTTAGAACTAAAAAATAGATTCCCTTAACATTGAAAACATAAGATTATATTTAAAAATCACTTAAAGCAAGAAAGTTGTATAGAGGAGAAGTTATGTATAAAACAAGTTTATGTATTTATTAACCTCGTTTTGACTTCTAAAATTGGACGTGGAAAATAAATTTTATACAAAAAATTTTACATGTCTCTTACTTTTTCTACATCGTTCTAAAACCAATTAAAAAAAGTATTTTCTATTTTTTTATTGATCCATACAATAATTATTTTATATTTTAATATGAAAGTGTTATTTCATTAGTGTTGGATGGATGTTGAAAAAAAAAGAAAAAAGATGTTTGTTGCATAATATATATTCGAGATCATCGGGTATCCAAGATCATCTCAACTCATTACAATTTACAATTATCATTTCACACTATATTAGCTGTTTTGATATCATCCTAGATTGTGCTTGTATGGTCGAGGTCGTTTCAGAGAGTACTATGTTGTTCAGGACATTATGGAAAGAGTTATTATGCATAATAAATTGTTTCTTATTATTTTTTTTCTTCCATTTTTTGTAAATTATTTTTTGTTTAAAAAGTTTATGATTATCAAATAATTTTAATTACAAGTAAATAAATAATATTTTCTTTCATAGTAATGTAAAAGTTAATTTCTAGTAGGGCATAATTTTTAAATAAGCTCTTCAAAAAAATATTTAATTTTTAACTGATGAATTTAACAAAAAAACTAATGAATAAATTTGAATGAAAAGTTATTCTATAATTTGGATAAAATGCAAATATCTATCAGCAATGTTTATCTAACACATATATATACCTAGATAGGCGGAGCATGGACCCAGAATTTTATGTGAATCATAGATAGAAATGGAGGGAACTCAACAATATTGGTTGTTTACTATTTCATCCAAGCCATTTTTTTTATACTCAGCAAACTTCCACATGGACTCTGCACTTTGCTACTAAAAAGAAGGCAAAATATTTAGCTGATGATACAAGGCTGATTTCAATTCATACCATTATTCAATGAATGCATTGCTGGAAGAAATGAAATTGTTTTAGACAATCTCATATACTTCATGAGCCTACAATGGGTGGTTTTTACTACTCTGGATCAACATCTAATCTTCTCTTTTTGTGGGGATCAGTGAATTGAATATCCTCCATGCTGCTCCTCTGTTTCAACACATAGATTCCATTTTCTACAGAGACTGGGGTCACCGCATGTTTGTCTTTTTCATTGAATCTCTGCTTGACTGAGTATGTAATCTCCACGTGGTTCCATTCATTTTCTGTAACAAATCTGTCTAGATAATCTGAAAAAACTATATGTTGCAAATCAAAAAGATATGTGTGATGAGGGAGCATATTTAAATAAGGTTTTTCCTCCCCATGAAGCGAACATTTGACGCCATTGATGTTTATGATAGGTCTATCAATTGTAACATGTTCCAAATGAGCTGGTCCAATAGCAATACAAAGAGCAATTGAAGGGAATTTGTTGCCAACCCAGAAAGAACACGATGGTCCCTGATTGTGGTGATCGAACCATTCTGGAAAGCTTGCTCCTGACAACCGAAACATGGTGTTTCCAGCCTCATGCAGTTTCTGTTAGTCACAAGTGATTAACAAGTTTAGCACCATTGCGTACACTGTCATCACAATCATCATCGAATCAAGTACAATAATAAAAATAAAACAGGACAAAACCTGATTCAGTAAAGTGCTTCTGCAAGAAGAAGTGAAGGATTTACAATCTACTGCTAGTAAAAGTTGAATGTTTGGTGGAATCCCTCTGATCTCTCGAAGACTATGACAGCCATCTAAAGTAAGCTTAGATAAAAAATGACAATTGCTAATACATTCCGGAAGAACCGTGAAATTGTTCCATGACAGGTCTAACTCTTTTACATTAGCAAACCATGCAAGAGCTATTGGGAGAAAATCATCGGAGAGTTTGCACCGTGGGAGAAGAAGACAATCTACATTTGAAGACACCATTGAACTTACTTTCTCTTCAACCTCAACTTGTTTTGGAAATAGCCATCCTTTAGATTCCCAAACAATAATTTCGGCCAGTTTTGGCATCATGACTATACTACTTGGTAACCGTAACATTGGACAGAAACGCAACTGTAATGTCTGAAGCTCAGTGAGATTTTGAAATGAAAATGGCAATTCTTTTATGTTACAGTCCTCCAAGACAAGTTTTGTTATCTTTCCCATTTTTCCTAATACTTCTGGGAAGCTCTCGAGACCGTAACAATATGAAAGTTCAAGATTTTTCAGAGAAGTCAATTTGAGGGGGGGAAAACTCCTAAGCTTGCTGCAGCCAACAGCATTCAAGGAGTTCAGCTTACCTAGGAACCCAATGGAGTCATGGATTGTATTTAAACTCTTACAATTCTTGAATGAAATTTTTTCTAAATTTGGCATCCCAGATACATCAGGTATCTGTGTCAAACCTTGACATTCTTCAAAATCCAAAAGAGTCATATTCATGAATTTCTGCAGCCAACAAGAAGGACAAACAAGGAAACAAAACTTAACAATGCAGAAGGAAGTTGATTAATATATTAGGTTTGGAAAATGAACTATTCCTACTTGCCTTTGATAACTCAGCCAATTCGAGTGACCCAAAACAACTTGTAGGTAATTTGCATATGGCAAGTTCCTTTGAACGAAAATCTGGCGGTAGCCCTTGTGAAGGATATTTCAACCATTCCAGTACTCTTAAACTATTTGGAAGATATTTAGGACCTTCCGAAAAATTACCTTTTTTAATGATAAGTGTTTTGAGGTTTTTCATCTTCTTGAAGGCCTTTCTGTTCCATTCTATTATTTCTTCTTTGTCAGGTAATGAAGAATTCAAACATATGATTTCAATTTCTCCACTTCCCTGATAACAGAAGAAGACACCGATCAAGCATAGTGCAGGTATATGTTAGTCTTCAATACAAATTTAAACATTACATAATAGTCAAACATAAATCAAAGTACGAAACAAACTATTCACGAGTCTCACCGAGTTGTCTTCCAAAACTTGAATTATATCTTCTGGTGACCATAATCTACTGCGCTTCCCTGGCCTTTTTGGTGATTGCTGTCGGACAATTTCTTTACCCATGTCTTCTATCAAGTCATGCATTGTAACTCCAAATTTCCATTTGTATTTTATGAGAGATTTTTCAACCAACACCCCAATATGATATTTCATGCTATGACCATATTGGGCACGAAGAATATCTTCTATATCTGACAATGCATATCCTTTGAAGCAACAAGCAATGTCAAGAAAAACACTCTTCTCTACTTCCTCTAAAGCATCAAAACTTATTTTAAGCACCTCCAGGATTTGACTGATAGGAATTTTCTCATACTGTTTGATGGCAGATTCCCATTCTTCTACACTTTTTCTGAACAACTTCGAACCGATTACTTCCAAAGCCAATGGATGGCCAGAAGCATAAGCTAGTACACTATCCATGACATTGGAGTAACTTGTATCAACTTCTTCGGTTCTAAAACCTTTCCAACTGAGCAATCGAAGAGCATCGTTCTTTTCCAACTTCTTCACTTCATATAATTTTTCAACCAAGTGACATGACAACAATTGTTTGTCCCTAGTTGTGATGATGACTCTACTGCCGGGACCAAACCAATCAGGGCTTCCAACAATTGCCTGTAACTGTTCGTGCTTGTCAACATCATCTAGAATCAAAAGAATCTTCTTCTGCCGTAGCCTATGCTGCATCATTGAAATTCCTTGTCTCACACTACCTATGTTGATATTATTTTCTCCAACCATTTCAGAAAGAAGGATTCTCTGAAGATGATGTAAGCCTTGTTTGTTTGAATTCTCTCTCACATTTTCAAGGAAACACAAACCTTCAAAATGGTCAGCGATGGAATTGTAAAGTGCAAGAGCAAGTGTGGTTTTACCAACTCCACCGAGTCCATAGATTCCTACCATGTGGACACAATCATCAGATCCTACATCTACAAGCATCTTTACTTCCAGCACTCGCTTTTCTAGTCCTACCTGATAATCCGCAACGTGTAAAGGAACACGGTTAATCTTGTTAGAGACCAATTTAACTATCTTCTCGATAAACTGGTATTCATATTCCTCCCTGTTTAATCAGTGTCAAATACATATAAATATATTGAATTTGAATTTCTTTCATTTTACATTGTTTAATTTTTAATTTTGTTATAGCATAATTTAAACTTATCTAAGTTTATAAAGTATTTCGATTAGTACTAAATATAAAAGTTATTACAACCACCACTAAAAAATATAGTCTCACACCCACACTAGTCTACAACCATGAATAAATATTCTCAATGATATTAACTAGAAGATTCTGACTTACGTCACTCAGAATAAATTATTTGGTGTCAATGAAAAGTCATACCTAACATCAGTTGAAAAATAATTTTACTAGTATTGATTAGAATTTTTGTTTATTCAATTTGGTAAATAAACAACTTGGACTTATCTAACTAAAGAACAATATTGACCTACATAAGAAAAAAATTATAATGTTGGTGAAAATAAATCAAAATAACCACGATCCATTTTAATATATATGAAAGAAACTTTCGTTAATATTAGTAAAGAAAAACGATATTAATGAGTGGTGGTAACTTAATTTAACTTACATCATCTCGATAGAAGTCAATTAAATGACAACATTTTAAGCACCATAAATAAAAAACAAAAATATGAAGAGAAACATGAATTTGAGAAAGGAAACTTTTTCAATTTTTTCTTTATTAAATAGAATTTGATAGTCTTTAATATTAAATTATCCAATATTGCTTCAATAACTTTGTAAAAATTAAGTTTGTTCTAAAATTTATCCTAAAAAAAGTTCTCCATTGATACACAGAGTAAACCTTAAACTTTTTTCGAGGTAAATAAATGTTTGGGTCTCTTTAGATTTGAACAACATAAATCATTTCTAAACAAACTTTGAAATTCTGTAATATCAAATCATCTAATTACTTTAACAAATTTCTCAAAATTAGGTTTCTTCTAAAATTTAATGTTCTGTTTAAATTTGAACAAAGTAAATCATTTTCGAGGTTATTTGGAGTGGAAATTAATGAAAAGATGGTACCCATGTTTGAAATGATAGCCAGACAAGTTAGCTGCTCGACGCAGAGCCATCTTCCATTTGTTGAGCTTCTCAATGTTAAGCTCAAAACCCTGACTCATACCTCTGAACCTCTTTTCATGAGCA
>Ga0214544_1007947_pt1 | contig 18150 bp, 10 predicted proteins | sample CNSS3metaG_FD_160074 | JGI IMG/M metagenome (GOLD analysis project Ga0214544, IMG submission 160074) | Root nodule microbial communities from cowpea collected in UCLA plant growth center, Los Angeles, California, USA - CNSS3 | ecosystem: Host-associated > Plants > Roots > Nodule | place: USA... | reverse complement strand
GAAAGGAACCTTCACATCTAGATAGCTTGCTATCTTAATGTCCAGTGGGGATTTCGCTTAGCTTTCTTAATCAACTCACACCATATTCAATAATCTTAAAAAGGAACAAGATAATCCTTCATCAGAAGGTGTGGGGGGTGGGATTGTATTCACTTTCTTCCTCTGTAGGCTGGAAGGCCGGAGACTTCACAGCTTCAGAGGTTTCTTTGGCTTTTCCCTTCAGGTTGGCGTCTGCCTCGATCCTTCTCCTGAGGCGGGAGTTCTCTTGTTTTAGCGCTTCCATTTTCTCAGCGCTGCGCTTCTTCAGGTCTGCGAGCTCTTGTTGCATCTTTACCTGGCGTCTAGAATGGCGGCCAAGTCAGGGGCGATGCCGGAAGGTCCAGAGGGACCAGCGTCCACTTGCTTGTTAGCTCCAGCTTTGCTACGGGTAGAAACCATCGTCGGAGAAAAACGGGTACTAAAGGTGCTCGTCTCGTGCCCCACGGTGGGCGCCAATTGTTCCTGCAGAGAACAAACAAGAGGTTAGACACAAGCGTCACCTTACCATGTATCCCGCTATCTCTTCAGTTGGCCTCTTCCCAGTCGATACATGTCAGCTTGGACCCAGGAGGGGTTAGCTGCAGAAGAATCTCCAAAGCTCAAGTAAGTCAAAGCTCTCAGAGAGTCAAATCAGTGATTAATGAATGCGTACCTTTAATGATGGGGTCCACGTGTATTTATAGGGCATTAATAACGTTTGACCATTTCATGGGCTGGGTTTTGTCATGGGCTGTATTTTGGGCTATGAATGGGCTTGGGCCCCCAAACCAGGCCCTTGAGACTCATTGAACGCGGGGCATCGATGTTAGTTTAAGTTCATTGGAGTAGTCGGTCTCGACCGGCTACTTGCCTAGATGGCTTATGTGTGGTGATGTCCGGGTACTAGGTGGTTTCGATATGCACATTGTTTACTTGGTTGAGTTTGGCTAAGTACGGTACAAAAATGAAATACTAGGGCACACAGACTAAGCAGCGGAACCTCCATCACCCTGATGAGACTAGTGCAGTAAGGGCTTTTTGCCCCGGTTATTTTCCTCATTTTACCTCGGGTCTGGAACCGAGGCATATTGGGGTAAGGCCAAAAGGTACCCCCTTTTGGCTTCGGTTATTATCCGAAACCATAGAGTCCCTTTTATGCCTCGGTTCTAAATGAACCGGAGCCATAGGTTCCTTTTCTACCTCGGGTCCACGAGAACCGAAGCCACATGGTAAATGCAGAAACTTCCGCAGATTATCCCGTGTGCATTCCTCTGAGTGTGACAGCTATTGCAACAGCCACCATTGCCGTCACAACTGTATGGTGGGCTGCCCATGGACTACTTCCTCTGTGTACTCCACTTCACACACCCTTTGTGTGTCCTCCTGCACCACCCAATGCACCTCCATCCATGGCTCCCACTGAAACACAACACAAAATCCAACAAGGAGAGGTTAAGCCAGAAAACCCTCCTCTACAAGATCAGATACTAGATCCAGAATAATCGGAAGTTTTGTAAGCTCAACACCCAGTTTCGAATTCACCAAGTGTTTCTTCATCAGAATCTGAGGAGAAGGGTGATACCAATGTAAATACCACATCAAAGGCTACTAATGATGAGATGAACCAAGCAGTTTAGAAGGTAGAGCATGGTGGTGGTGGTAGAACAAAGAAATTCGCGCATAGAGAAGAGAGTTGGGGGAGACGATGAATAGTAGCTAGGGCTCGCGAATTGGGAATTTTAACAGCCTTTATGGCCTCGGTTCAATTAATAACGAGGCCAAAAGCCCATTTATTGCCTCGGTCCTTAAAGACCCGAGGCCAAAAGCCTGATGCTGATGGCATTTTTGAAAATTTGAAAACTGACGTTGCCTTATATGCTTCGGTTCTATTGCAACCGAGGCCAAAAGTCCAATTTATTGCTTCGGTCCTTAAAGACCCGAGGCCAAAAGCCTGATGCTGATGGCATTTTTGAAAATTTGAAAACTGACGCTGCCTTATATGCTTCGGTTCTGTTGCAACCGAGGCCAAAAGTCCCATTTATTGCTTCGGTCCTTAAAGACCCGAGGCCAAAAGCTTGATGCTGATGACATTTTTGAAAATTTGAATATTGACGCTGCTTTATATGCTTCGGTTATGTTGCAACCGGGGCCAAAAGTTGGACGAAAATTGCAAAAATGCCACCGCCTCCTTATAGGCTTCGGTGCAGCGGCAACCGAGGCCTATAAGGCGAAGTAAAATGTCAAATCTACACTAGTGTGACCACGGGGGAGTTCTCGTATTTGTTCACATCAATAAATTGATGATCATCGTAAAAAGAGAAAACCACACACATAACAATTAAACCAACAAAGGGTAAGCTAGAGCAAAAAATGGTTTTAAGATACAATTACATTTAATTTCATAGTCCAAGATGCTCAGGTCAACCAATCATGTTATGACTTGCACACAAAACACTAGGACTCAGACACGACTCATCCGGATATATATAATTAGTTGGATTCAGCGGATGCTTGCACTTGTGGTGGATTACCCTACTCTACTGAGCTGCTCTCCCCCGAGCTAAGTATTACAATGTCTCAACCCCCACATACAAGGTTAGCCCTTAATGGGTTTCAGGCCTCCTACTACTCTCACCACAAGAGTCAGTCCGCTTTGTGAGACTAACTGACTCCTTAGAGTGTCATGATGCAACCTTACCTTGAATCATGATGAACTCCCACTAACAAGGGTCATGAAATTACGTCCAAACCAACTAAGGCACCACCATGAGGTCTCACCTAGAGGCTTATGGAATTACGTCCTAACCAATGACGCACCACTACGAAACTATCGTGGAATTACGTCCTAACCCAACCAAAACAATGATTCCAACCATCAATGTAACATTATTGCTCATACCAAATTCATGACCACATATATAACCAACCATTCATGTATATTCCATACCAAGATCATGCATATTCACTCATCTCATGCTTTAACATAGTAATCCAACTTAACATCACATTATGCAAACGATTTTGGGATTTTAGAAATAAAACTGCAGCTTGTGGAAAGCTCAGAAAATTTTTGTATTTATATTCAAATTAAATATGATTGAATCAAGAACCAAATGAAACAAGAACCAACTTAATTGAATAACTATAAAGAAAGTTTTACACCAAACAAGCAACAAAGGTCAATGATATCAACAAACTATAGTGATCTTGCAATAAAAACTACTCTCACTACAGAGCTCCGATTCAAGATCGGACCGGTCAAAGTTAAAAACTATGTGTTAAGGATCAACTGTTAAAATATCAACTCGATCCAACGGTTAACGAAGTAGTAACTTTCATTTTACGAAAAAGGTGTAGTGTTGTCAACAACCAAACTACAGTGACCTTGCGATACAAACTACTCTCACTACAGAGCTCTGATTAAAGATCTGACCGCTCAAAGTTAAGAATTTTTTGTGAAGAATGAGCTGTTAAACTTTCAGCTCGATCCAACGGTTAACGCAGTAGGAATCTTCATTTTACGAAAAGTGTGCAATGCAGAAAAAGAGTAGTGCCACATCAATCAAACATACTCGCACACCATACATTTTTATTCGACCAACAACCTCATTCAAGCATTACAGCCATACAAACAAACTAAAAATTGGCAAAATAACTTTAAATACATAAACCCTAGCTTCCCTTACCTGGGAAAAGCTAGCAGAATATCACGACACCTAAGTAAGTGAGTACTACCGACCACGAAGAAAATTCACGATCTGTAAAATAGTGGAATAGATTCAAAATAGGTTACTATGGTGAACCCTAGTTAGAATCATGATGACAAAGCTGGAAATGAAAAAGGTACGGTGGAGAATCAACTCACATGGATTGAAAAATGGGGTTGAGTTAACGCGAAGAAGGGTAAGACCCAAACCCTAGCAGAGCTTCTGTGGAGAGAAAAGGGGAGAGCAATAGCACTGATTTTGGCAAGTGAGTGCAGAATGAGGGACCTTAGCTGCTTTAGGGGCCTTGTCACCTATGGGCCAGCCTTTAGGTCCAACTGATTAGGGGCAGCCCTTAAAAATAAGAACAGAAAATAATTGAGCCTTACACATAAGTAATTCCATTGCTTCAAAATAAAATTTATTAATGAACATCGGTTAATTTGAAACAATTTTTATAAGCCATTGTATTAGATACAGATTCATTTTTATTCATCATAAATGTCTCAATGTCCTTTCTTGAACTTAATGCAAATATGTTTGCTTTTTCTTGAAAAGTTGGAAATATCAATCTCACAAGTTTACTCGTTATATGGCAATCCAAACATACTGTGATCCAGAAAGCAAAGAAGAGATTTAAACGAAATACGAATTAACTCCTTTTGCACACACAGGAAACCTAAACGAGCCAGAAAAAAATGGGGATGATAAAGTTCCAAAACAAGAGAAATTTGTTGTTTTAAAATCAACCCCACTATGCTCCAAAACAAGGAAGATGATAAAAATGGAGGAAGTAGTGAACACTAACATTGTTTTCCTTTTAGAAAGTCTTAAGATATTGGAAAAGAAGGATGGAACAACGTAAGATCAATTTTCAAAGAAAAGAAAACATATATATATATATGTATATATATATATATATATATGATAACAACTACTATTGGGAGGTATCATTGTAAACTGTAAAGTGAATACGACGATGCTTGCGAAAATGTAATCTCTTGTTTAAAAAGGGCGTTAAGATTGAAATAAATAAAATCAATACTTTTTCGTTTTTAAATTATTTTTAAAAATTATATTTTTACCCCTAAACTATTATATATATATATATATATATATATATATATATATATATATATTTTTTTTTTTTTATTAAAATCAACAAATTATGCATAAAATATTTTTTATATAACGAATAAAGTTTCACCATAATTTATAATATAAAATTCACTTATAATTTATTAAAAAAATGTTTCATATATTTATTCCTGCATGGAACCGAAAAGTCCTAGGTGACCTTGTTCTCCTTCTTCCACAAGCTTATCTATTGTTTCTAGAACTGCTCTTCCATTGAAACACGTGTGAGGTGGGTACCTTTAAGTACTTTGACGCTCATGTCAGTGATCAAGGAATGAGTATGTGATAATATCGAATGATAAATACTTTAAGATGCCGTTTACCCGCCCTCTAATCCCCCTTATGTACTTGATTTTCCTTTACTCCCTTTAGTAAAATCTAGATATTTTTCATAAATATTCATAAATATCTTATCATAACTTTTGTAACGTCTTAAATACTAATTATTGCAAGCCTTAACTGCACAATTCCAACCATAACTTTACACCAAGATATGGCTGAGGCGTACTCGACCTACTAGCAATTGATGTGGTATTGGCTCCTTTTATGGTTAGATGTTCCTATCCTTCCACTTATTGGGCTTGGTCGATATGTGTCTAGCCATCCTGGGCTGAGGACAAGTTGGTTTCCCCTTACCCTGTACATTAGTCCCCAAAACTCGTAGTTGAATGAAGTTTAAAGAAGAGTCTTGATTAATAGAACATAGGAGGTTGAGATATATGAAAACATGGTTGTCCTTGCTGTATTGGTTCACCTAGAGCCGAGACGTATTGGGAATGAGGCATGCCTTGTCGTATCAAGACTCTTTCAGCTGAGATCTATTGGGAAAGTAGGGATTGTAATCATTGCAAGGTCACCAAGCTAGGGTGTGCTGGAAAAGATTGGTCCCACTAAGTTTAAAATTTAGGCCTTGACTACACCAACCTTGGAGGTTGTTACGTCTTGGAACTAAGGATTACGTCGCTCTTAATTGGTGGGATATTCTTGTGTACTACTCATGTGTTTTAATGTTGGTGTATTAATGCCACAATACCTCGGGAAACAATTTACATTTTAATGTTGGTGCATTATTAATCATGACGCACTAGTAAGTGATGAGTCATTTTATTTCCTTTTTGTGTTCATCTTTATGGATCTTTGGAACTTAATTGTCTAACTTTAGTGCATTTTCATCAATTGGACTTCATTAGGCCATTATTCTGAATTTTGATTAATTTGTCATTAATTGGTCTCATTTTTATTTCTAATTATTTTTAGGTATTTTGTGAAGCAATTTTGGAGCTTAGATGCTAATCATAAGGTGAAGAGAGAGTTGCCATGTAATTTCCACATCATTACCACGTCTACGTCATGTCAATTAGCATGTCCACGTCATTGGGCCAACATTTTAGGCTTAGAATAGCATTTTTGTGATTTTGCAACCTTGAGTGGTATTTTTGTAAATATAAGTGGCATAATTGAGGAGAACACGTTTTATAAGGGTTTTAGAAGGGTTTTGAGACTCTCTCTTCTTCCCTAATCTGGTTTAACGTTTTGGAGAGCACACATTATAAGGGTTTTTGTATTCTCTTGATTCTTCCACAAATTGGAGCTGATAGTAATGTTTTCTGCACATTATCTCTTTTAATTTGTGTTTTCCGTCTTCTTTTCTTCCTTATAATGATGCATTTCAGTTTGGGTTTGATTGTTGATTCAAATTCCATGGGCAACTAATTTTCGTATGCATTGATTCCTTGCTGAGAATGAAATGAAACCTTAAGATTAGTGTTTTGTTCGGTTGGGTTTTGTTATTTCTTCGTTTTGGATTTGCGTTTATGTTTTAATTGTAGAACCCAGTCTGTTTATGCTTAATTTTTAGAATGGGTAATTTGTTTTCGTTGATTGTGTTCATGCTTAATGAGTTGTGACAGATTAATGAATGTGTGCACTGCTTAATTACATATTGAAGTCGTGGTTAACCTTCGCTTAGTTGGTTAATAGCAAGTTTCATGAGGGCTGATAGAACCAACTTAGTTTGTAATTTGGGATGGGTGAAGTTTCATTCGAAGCAAGGAATCAATGTCGTTTTTGCTACTATTTAATCCAGTTTGCAATTATGTTTTAATTTTATTTTGAATTTCTAAAATTGCCAACCCCCCTTTTTGTGTTGAATTGCATTTGGAAAACAAACTTTGAATGAAAGGTTTGTCACTAAAAGATGACCTTGGTTTAACTACTGAGTATTAGATTTATCTGTTCTATTTGGTTGAGTACAACATCAATCAATTTCTATCCTTATTAACTACTTGAGATGATAGAGGTCGTAAAGTGATCTTGTTCCCATTTCTGAAGAAAATGTATTGGTTGGTATAACCAACATGTAAATTTTGTTTATCAAATTGCCATGGCCTACCTAGCAAGATATGTGTGAATTCTATGGGAAGAACATCACATAGGACCTCATCTTTGTAGCTTCTTATAGAGAAGTTAATTAGGACTTGTTTATTGAAATCTATTTCTCCATCTATACTTATGTAAGCAAGTTTGTAGGGTTTTAGCATGAGGAATGGTTTCTAAGCCAACCTTTTTCACCAAGCTTATGCTAGATACATTAGTACTACTTCCTCCATCAATAATTAAAGAGCAAACCCATTTGTTAATTTGGCATCTTGTTTGAAAAAATTTTTCTCTTTGCGTTGGCTCAAACTCATTTTGATCTTGGCCTATCATGCGCCTTATGAATATAAGGTCATTCTAAAAAAATTTAGTTGTACTAGAGGAAGAAGATTCCTTTGAAAGAGAAGGGGGAGATGAGGGTTCATTTTCAACATCATTACCCTTCTTTAAGATCATGGTCCTCTTAGTTAGGCAATTCAAAGCAATGTGCTTATACCCCAAATATTTAAAACATTTAATGGTACTTGATCTTTGAGAAGTGGAATGGTGAGTGTGACCACTTGGTGACTTATTTTTACTTGATGGTTCTTGGTGAGACATAAAATGGGATTTATCTTGTTTCTCTTTATCTTTTCCCTCCCATGAGTGACTATAGTAGTGGTTGCTTGAGTAACTCTTCCTTGCCCTATTTTTTCTTTTCAATTGAGTTTTGTTCTTGCATGGAAAATATTAGATTATTATGGGACTCAAACATCATCTTACCACAATCTTGGAGTTTCTCGGATGGGTACTCCACGGTCTTGCTAGTTATTTCTTCATTACGGGGGGCTTACCTGCAGAAAAAAAAAAATCCAACAATCAAGTTAGTAAAAGCTCTCAAAGTCAAATCTCAATTTAATCACTAATGATATGTGTACCTTTAATCGCTAGGGTCCACCCTTATTTATAAGAGATTAATCATGTTTTACTTTAAGTCAAACTACGGGCTGGGCTTTGGAAATGTGTATTATGGTCCAACTTATTGGGACTATCTAGACTTACTTTGGCCCAAGCAACAAACCCATTATTCTTTTATTCTTTATTACCACTCCCTTATTTGTTCTTCATGCTTGTGGCCGGTTATAGTATACATCATTTCTATGATTAAAGGAATCAGATAATTGACCTATGTTGCCGCTATGTACCTGGTTGTGTACTTCGTATATGGTGCGCGACGCTTCGTCACTCGCTATGACGCGATGTACCTGGTTGTGTACTTCGTGGCGTTCCTTTAGATGTAGCGGTTATTTTTAGGTTGGCGGCTTTAGGGATTTCGGCCTTTTGGGGTGGCATCCAATCTAGCCATTACAGTAGAAGTTTCAATCCTAAGGGCAAGTGTGAAAACAATTTCAAGAGTGGACTACTGATACAACTCTACTTGGTCTTGTATGTCGCTCCTAAGACTATTCACAAACCTTTTCATTTTTTCTTTGTTAGTTTCTTTTATTCCAACCCTTCAAGCAAAAAGCTAATTAATCAAAGTACATTCTTAATTAATTTTAGTTAAAGTTTTCACCTCTAATAAAAGTTGATGAGGCTCCTCCGTCGGTGTTCTACCGATTGATCCTCGCGGAAGGCAAGGGAAATGCAGCGGAAGGCTTAAGACTAGTGATTAACACTCAGATCTCACTAGTTCCTTACTGATTTGGTAACCCTAACGAGGTTAAAACCTAATCTAGGGTTTAGGGTGAGCTGATGAATGAGGGAGTGATCTCTACTGAATTTATCATTCATAAAAGCTAAACATTACAAAAAATGGCTTTCCTTTTATAGATGAAGGCAGCTGGTAAAATAGACGAAAGAAAAACTATGGATGGCGTCTAACAAAATGTCCTAACGGCGAGGAAGGGAAACCCTAACGAACCCTAGGGCTAGAACACGTGAATGGAAGGAGCATAAGCAAAAGGAGGGTAGATCTTTCATCTGACCCTAGCGGCTGGGAACATGTGAAGGTGGAAGTGTGGAATTTCTAGCAGAAGATGGCTTTCGTCAATGAGCAAGCAGCTATGGTTGCGCGTCAAGAAAATGAAGGTGTTGGTGAGATTTGTTTCGTTGCATTGGAAAAACATTGGGTCGTTGAAGCAATTGGATTCAGGCCCAATAAAGTGATGCGCGTAGGAAAACAAATGTTGGCTGCAACGCGGGATGAAGAGAGAAATGAGCTGCTTCAACACGTTGTTGTGTTTGGTGATGTACATGCGGAAAGCAATTTGGGCTGACAGAGTGAAATGTGAGGCACATGTTTGCTGCACGTTTGGTGTAGGAGAAGAAATGGGCTTCATATCTAATACATCGAAATGGGCCCAAATCCTTAATGATGTTGATGATGGAGCACGCATGTGGCGTCAACAAATGGGGCGTTTAGGTTGTAGAGCCCAAGCTAGGCGCTAATGCAAAGTTTATTGAACTGCATTTAGAATTTAAGACATGGCTGCAGTATAAAAGAAAGCCGATTAGACACACCTTTATTTAATTAAAAATAACAGAAATTAAAAGGAATGGGCCTAGCCAATGGCCCAAATTGTGAGCCTTAATGGGGTCACATCATCCACTCCCTCTTGAAAAGGATCTGTCCTTAGATCAAGAAGGTTGGCAAGCTCACAACAACCAAATTTATGGTGCCACCAGGATCAAAAACAAATCTGCAATAGTCATCAAACAAAATGACATTAAAATCATAATGACCATGCAGTATAATTGCTCAAGAAATGTGTGAAAATGGGTTTTGAAAGATTGAAAAAGGTGATATCCAGCCCACTTCACAGTGTATGACACTTTGACTTAAGTGATTTTTAAAAAGAGTTTTATAGTCAAAGTGTGTTTTCGCCCAAATTTTGAAGAGGATAAAATAAGGGAATGAGATGGAGAACAAAATTTTTGAGAAGGAAACAAAACAAAAGATTTAATGAAAAAGTGAGAAGAGTTTAAAGATGGGAAAAATCCCTTTAGAAATTGGGATTTAATGGAAGGAATTGGTGAAGGATGAAACACCAAATTCCTAACCAAGAGTTCCCTCTTTTCATTTGAAATGCTTTTTAACTCTAGCACTTTAAATTGTCTTTCAAGCTCACTCTCTTGTCTTATTTTCTCTCTTTTGTCTAATTATTTTCTCTCATTCTCTTTTTTGGCTTTTCTAAGACATTCCTTTTTTGTCTTTTCTTTCTCATCTCTTTTCTTCCACTCTTTTATCTCCTTTTCCTTTTGTTCTCTTTTAATAGAAAGCTTCTCAAGCTCTTCTTTTTCTCTCTCCTTTTCAAGCTTTGCTTGATCTCTCTTATGTTTTTCTCTCTTTCTTTGTGCACTCAAAAGCAAGTCCAAATTGTGCTTAAAATGTTTTTCTAGTCTAGAAAACTTAACAATGTTTTGGATGAATGCATCCCCTATGTCAATGAAGTCTTCTATCCTAGCTTGTTGCTCTCTAGTTATCCTAGTTATCCTACAAACCTAGAAGTAACATGCCTAAGAATGTCTATTTGACTATATTTACTAAACAATGGTTGCACCAATTTTTCAGTATCCCACATCTAATCTCTAAATGATATTGGTCCTATATCTTCCCCAAAGAATGGAATGTCACTATGAATGTTATGATGCAACTCATTACTATTATGCCTACCTAAATGCACACTACTATGCCTATCTACATGCACACAATTATAAAAAGAAAAACTCATTTTTAAACAATTTTGGAAAACACTTTTACCAAACAAGTTTTCATAAAAGAGATTTTAAGAATTCCTAAAGAGAAAATGGAGTGAAAATAGTCTAGAAATACTCCTAGGAAAGGGAGGTGAGTCTCTTGGACAAGCTTAGAAACCAAGCCTTTCCTAGCCAGAGATTTCTAAACAACTTTCACAAAAATTCTCAATAAAAATTTCCAGCAAAACAGATTTTAATTGTGAAAAACAACTTCCAAAGTGTGTGAAAAAAACCTATGACCAAAGAAAGGTCAACTAAGTGTTTGTTGATAATACACTTAGATACCATGGACACCTAAAACAAAGATACAATCATGCAATTCACACAAAACATGGACATTGAAAACATAAAGACTGAAAACATAAACTAGACAAAAATCCTAAGTGAAAATTCAAGTGGCCTTTAGAACCCCTTGAACCTCACACTAAACACGTTAAAATTATTACAAGCCTTGCTAAGAATGGGATTTCTCTAAAGCATTTTCCCACCTAAGCCAAATGAAATAAAAGAAACAGCAAACTAAAAATACACCCAAAATCCGTGATACAAAACAGAAAGCACAATAAAAGAACATGAACTATGCTAACCTATGTCTCTCTCGGTCCAGCCTCCAAAGTGTATCTCTCAAGTGTTTGCACTCCTCCTTGAAGGTCCCAACTCACTCCTTTTTCCTCTCGGTGGCCACTCAAATTTTTTTTCCTCACCACAGCTGCACCTTTCAGAAAGGTTATCACCTACAAGGCTGCCAAAAATAGTAAGATGCAAAGAATCCAAAACAGAACCAAGTGCAAATCAAACTGCTGCGTGAGAGTACAAATCAGAAACACAATAAAAGCTCAAATTGAGGCAAGGACGACATCAAGTGATGGATCTAATACACAAACTCAAAGGATAGCCAAGAAAGATAAGCAAGAAAAAAAGCTCACAAAAAAAGAAGGCACACAAAAAGGAACCTAAGGAATAGGGGCTAGACTAAGATGAATAAAACCAAACTCAAACAAAGACTCAAAATAAGTTGAATGAAGAATGATAACATATGTAAACATGGTTGCATGGAAATTGACACAAATAATGTTGTGAATTAGCCACTATTCTTTCTTCTTTTTTTTTATAACTCAAAGTAGTTGATTCAGTAATCAATGTCTATTTTTTCTTCAGATGTTGGTGCATCTAGCAAATTTTTTCACTATTTCTTTTCAATCCAAGGTCACATGGAATACTACTTCTTTAGCAAAGAATTCACAACAATATATCAAAATCAACTCAACTAGATACATACGACTATGGAAAGCAAATGATTCAACTCAAAAAAACTTTTTAAAAAGACACAACAAACAGCCAAAAGAGGTTTGGCCAGTGCAAAACAAATAGCAAAGTCATGCCTCAACTTTCACTTAAACAGTTTACCAAACAGAAACAGTAGGGAAATTCAATTTCAACTTAGGAAACTATCACAAGAAGGAATCAAATGCAAAACAAAATTGTGCACACAGAGAAAGCAAAACAGAAACTACCGTGTGATAGAGGTCGTACCCCACCAAATTAAAACACTTAAAATGCAGTATGTGACAGTTGAACCAAGTCGTCTCCCAACGAACAATATTTTCATTCAAAGCTTCAATTTCCAGATGAACACAACAATAACACGGGGGGAGGGGGGTTTGGCAGATTCTGGTTCACAACAAACTTCAATTTGCAGATAAATTTAACAGTTTTATGAACACACAATGATTCCTTGATTCAATTGAAAGTCCACCAATCACAAATTACCAAATTAATTGTTCTATTCGAATTTGCTCTCATGAATCCTAAGTAATCAACTAAGCGAAAATTACCATGGATTCATTGTCATTAAGCGCAACAAACTTTAGAGAGTTAACACCCACATATTTAAGCAAGTTGTGACAGAACTCATAAACATTAAGCATGAATACGAGCCATTAATGTGCACACACGAATTTGAGATTAAGCATGCATCAAATACATGTTTATCATCTAACCACAACCTGAAACAGAGGCAATTTCGAATGGAATCCCAAAAATGACCAACAATCTCATGGTTTCATTTCAATTTCGTCAAGGAATCAATGCAATAGAGTTAGCTAGACATCAAAATAGAAGAATCAAGCACTTCAAATCTGAACCAGAACATCAAAAATAAAAAAAACCTAACTTATTAATTCTGAAAACGCAATTTAAGAGCAAAAAGAGAGATTTCAAAGCTTCAATGGAATGCAAAATGGTGCTATCATATATAAATGCGAAAACCCCATTAATGGGTGCTGTTCAAAGTCTATAAAACCCACAAAACGAACTGCCCAAGCAAGAAAATGAATTCAAAACGTAAAACCCTCAATGGGTGCTGTCAAATGTGCATAAATACGATGAAAATGAGCCAAAACCGTGAAAAACTGCAAGGAGCACCTCCATGGAAGCTTGGAGAGCGAAAATGGAGTTTGGAGAAAGGTAGAAGATGAAGTGTGCGACTCTTACATGAAGGAGAAACCTAATTCTCGTGGTCCCATCACTCTGCCACTCATTATTTACAAAACTGTCATTATGAGTTGCAGAATTACAAAAATGCCACTCTAGGCCTCAAATGTTGGCCCATTCACTCTGATGACGTGGAAATGATGTGGCAATGATGTGGAGACTCTCTTCAATTGAATATTAATGTCCAAGCTCCAAAATTTGCTTCACCCAAATATCTAAATATAATTAAAAACGAAAATAGGCCAAATAATGCGAAATTAACATAAATTCGGAACAGTGGCCCAATAAAGCCCAACAGATGAAAAATACTCTAAAAATGAACAATTAAGCACTGAACAACTATCAAATGGGTACACAAGGGCTAGTGGAATGGAATAAAATAATGACTCATCACTGTGCATGGCCCGAAACTATGCATTAGAATATCAGCCAAAGTTAAAATAAGAAATCAACATCATGCAACACAATGACATGGTCTTAATTCTAAACAAAAGTGAAACAATAGAACTGAATCAAGAGAAAGCATTTTTTTCAGACTGATGCATATAATATAACAACATCATGATCACTAACTGAATCAATCAACATGAATCTCAACGAAAATGAAAGCAGCTCGGACACGCCTAGAATACTGCTAAGGAACTTATGCGCCAATCACTGTATGTCAATCCAACAGTTTCAAGAAATTTGTCACAGCAGTTATGAATCAGATTGCAAAGATAAACTAGAATAAACACAAAATGTAATGAAAAAATGTTTGCATAACAGATACATAAGCAGTACTAGAATTAAGAGCACGGTAAGTTAAACAAACAGGAATCACTGATGCACAAGTGTAAAACAGTTTCAACACTGATTCATAGAAATATAAATTGCAGAGACTGAATTTAAACAACAATTTGAGTCAACTTAAATGATACTACCAGATAAGAACTTCATCATAACAAAATCAACCTAAGAATCAACTAAACCAGTTGATTTCCACTAGATTTATCTAAACAAAGACAAATCAATCACAGATATGGAATCATTCAGATTTGGTTTAGTCGATAAGCATCACTGGCCAAACATATACACCTCAATCAATAACATGAAGATACGAAACAATGAAGCATAGATGCATTTGGACAACAAATTGATTTCAGAAAACAGAACAAAGCAACCAGTAGTAATTTTAGCAGAATTACACAGGAACAATATCAATATGCACTACAGAACAATTGCTAATGATCTAATAGCAATTAAGGAACTCCACAAAACACATGAACCTACTTATGTTAATGAAACAGTGATTGAAAAAGATGCAACACTAAGACTCAAACTCGACTCATCTGGATACATATAATCTAGTCGGATTCAATGGATGCTTGCACTTGTGGTGGATATCTCTGCTCACCCCCGAGCTAAGTGTTACAAGTGTTACAATGTTTCAATCCCCCACACACAAGGTTAGCCCTTAATGAGTTTCAGGCCTCCTACTACTCTCACCACAAGAGTCAGTCCGCTCTAAGTGAGACTAACTGACTCTTTAGAGTGTCAGGATGCAACCTTACCTTAAATCCTTACCAAATTATATAGATGGGGCACCACCATGAATTCCCACTAAAAGGGGTCATGGAATTACGTCCGGACCACTAAAGCACAACCATGAAGTCTCGCCTAGAGACTCATGGATTTACGTACTAACCACATACCAAATATATTCAAACAATCAAATAATATTATTCATGCATTTAAAACCTCATGCCAACTTCAGTAACCCATCCTCATTCATGTTCCGTGTTGAATCCATACCATCTCATTCTTTCCAATTCATGAATATAGAAGAGTAATTCATACCGACACCATGCCACTTGGATTACCAACCATATCATTTGTTTTACATACCAAGATCATGCTAACACATCAATCAAATTAATACCCACAGATTTTTCCATGCATTTCAGAATACATTTCATTCTCACACTATATGATGAAGGATTATCTTGTTTTCTTTTAGAGTTATGAATATAGTGAAGTTGTTTAAGAAAGCCTTTTGAGAATTTCCATTGGACATTAAGATAGCAAGCTATCTAGATGTGAAGGTTCATTTCTCAAGCTCATGAAAGGAAAAAGAGAGTTGGATTCAAGCTTAGACTCACACGACATTAACAACACTTAAAGAACAAAAATGAAAGAAGAAACATTAAAAATGGAAAGCATAGAAGATGGAGCATGGAAAAAGCACGCCACTCATAGGGGGGGATCTAAGCCAACCAAGCCTTAGAGATGAGTGATGGTGCCGCCACTTGCAAGCAAGATAAGGCAAAGGTGAGTTCACTTCTAGGAAGGAGAGCTCACGGAAATTCAATGGTTGAAACACAATAGTTTAGAAATAAAATGATCAACCCTTTTACATGTCTAGGAGCACCCCTTATATAGAAGAGTTTAGGGGCTTCTAAGAAAATAAAAGATACCTAAGGATGTCTCTACAAAAACCTAACCCTAGCTTCCAGAAACTAGGTAAAATAAGGTTACAAAAATGGGAGACAAAAGAGCTAACTATGGTGTGTGCAAGGCTAATTTCGTTCTATCACAAAAGAAGACAAAGAATGTGTCTCATATGTCTCCAAAAAGTGGCCAAAGTGTGCTAAAAACAAAGGAGAGCAAAAGTACATAGGTACACTTGCTTCATGCCTTTTACTTTGTGCTTTATGTCTTTGCTTTACTCTCTCCTCCACATCATTTATGCTCCCCAATCACCATGCGCCACCTAGCATTGCTTTCTTACTCCTAATTAACTTACAAAGCAAATAAACATAGATTAGCATGTTGGCTTAAGTCAAGTCAACTATAATCAACAAGTCAAACCTAGTCAAAGGTCAACAAGTCAACTAAAGTTGATTCAACTAAGTCAAATTTGCGAATCAAAAATAACAAACACAAAATGAAAGGGATGAAGGACTACTGAACTTCCTTTCTAAACATGCTTAGTCTTCTTAAGCATGTGCCTCCATCCTTGGTTGGGGTCAATCCTTCATCATCCTCCCCTCCTTGGAGAGAATTTGACCACAAATTCTTTAAGCCTTTATAGATGGAGCTTGACTTCATTTGGGGGAGGATTTGCGCTCCTTTTTTTGAGCTCTTGTTCCATCCTTTTTTCTAAGGATATTAACCTTAGCTTTGGTTAGGCCATCTTGATTTTCTAGAGTACTCTTCCTCTCTTGCTTGTGCTTTGGGCCTTCCTTTTTTGCTTGGGAAGAGAATGAAGGGTGATGCACATCTTGCTTTGGAAGAATTTTTTTCTAGGCAAGTAACACCTTAGTGAAAGCTTGCCCCTTTTCTTTTTCTTCTTTATCTTCTATATTATATTTCTATCCTTATTAACTTCTTGAGGTGATAGAGGTAGTAAAGTTGTCTTTTTCCCATTTATAAAGAAAATGTATTGGTTGGTATGGCCATCATGTAAAGTTTGTTTATCAAATTGCCATGGCCTACCTAGTAAGATATGTGTGACTTTCATGGTAACAACATCACATAACACCTCATCTTTGTAGCTTCCCATAGAGAAGTTAATTAGGACTTGTTTATTGACATCTTTTTCTCCCTCTTTACTTATCCAAACAAGCTTGTAGGGCTTAGCATGAGGAATGATCTCTAAGCTAAGCTTTTCCACCAACCTTGTGCTAGCTACATTAGTACTACTTCCTCCATCAATAATTAGAGAGCAAACCCATTTGTTAATTTTGCATCTAGATTGAAAAATGTTTTCTCTTTGAGTTGGCTCAAGCTCACTTTGATCTTGACCTATCATGCGCCTTCATAACATAGTTTTTTTCTCAAAAATTTTAGTTTTACTAGAGGAAGAAGATTCTTTTGAAAGAGAATGGGGAGATGAGTGTTCACTTTCATCATCATTACTCTTCTTTAAGATCATGGTTCTTTTGGTTGGGCAATTTAAAGCAATGTGATTATAACTCAAACATTTAAAACATTTAATGGAACTTGATCTTTGAGAAGTGGAATGGTGAATGTGATCACTTGGTAACTTACTTTTACTTGGTGGTTTTTGATGAGAGTTAGAAGGGAACTTATCATGTTTCTTTTTATCCTTTCCCTTCCATGAGTGACTAAAGTAGTGGTTGGGTGAGTAACTCTTCCATGCGCCTAGAATGCCCTCTTTTCCTAGCCTCTCTTTCTTGCTCTTTAGCTTCAAGCCTTTGAATGTGCTCTTGGATTCTTAAGTCACTTTGCTCCTTGTCTTTTCTCAATTGTTCAAAGGATTCCTTCCTAGACAACTCCAAATCCCGAAGCAATCTCATCAATGTATTGTTTTTGTTTGGAGTAGGTGCATTTGATGAACTTGCCATGATTCCTACAACAAAAACACTCAAATCCGAGCCAAAATAAATGGATTAGAGGTTAGACAACATGAAAACAAAGAACAAATCCAACCCAAAATATAACCCAAGTGTTTAGATCACTCTCCCAAAGTAACATGGCAAGGCTACACTCAAATCTCCTCCAAGGAGTGAAGAAAACACTTTGTTCAAAAATCCTTTTCTTGCATACAAGTGTCTCGGTTCAAACACTCAAGAATTTCAAGAAGACAAACTTACTATGACAAAACCAAGAGTACCTAAAGACAAGCAAGAAAAGCACAAAAACAAGAAATGCTAAACTCTAAAGAAGAAAAGTTTGAGAC
>Ga0214544_1007945_pt1 | contig 18154 bp, 11 predicted proteins | sample CNSS3metaG_FD_160074 | JGI IMG/M metagenome (GOLD analysis project Ga0214544, IMG submission 160074) | Root nodule microbial communities from cowpea collected in UCLA plant growth center, Los Angeles, California, USA - CNSS3 | ecosystem: Host-associated > Plants > Roots > Nodule | place: USA... | reverse complement strand
AAATAAAAAAAAAATTAACAAAACTGAAAAAAAAAAGCAAAACTGTTAAATTAAAAAAAGAAAAAAAATTGAAATATTTAAAAAATAAAATAAGGAAAAAAAAACAAATAATTAAAACCAAAAAACTGACAAATTGAAAAGTAAAAGAAAAAAAATCTGAATATTTAAAAAATAAAATAAGGAAAAAAAAATAAACTCACAAACTGAAAAGTAAAAAAAAAAATTAAAAGTGAAGTTGTCATGTTACAGGACGATTTCAGTTTTCTATTAAATAGAAGTCGTTAGCTGACATTAATTTAAAAAAAAAAAGTGAAACCGGTCTCCCTCTTTATCCTGGAAGTCGTCCTCCCAGCTAATGACCCAATTTTAAATAAAAAAAATAATAACGAATCCCATTTTACAATTTTATAGTGAAAGGAACCCTAAAATACAAAAAAAAAAAAAAAACCCTAAGTTACGTTTCTCCATTTATTTTAGGATGGCCTTTTTTGTACAAACTAATTGCATCTTGCCTACTATTACCATTTTTCTTCTACGGAGAGATTGTATTTGTTCATCGAGACTGAGTTGATGCCCTATGCACTATAGAGGCTTCTGAGCACAACATTTTGATGAACTTATATTGGCCATTGCATATATTGGAAATGTATGCACATAACCTTACCAACTCTCTTTTTATGATTCCAACTTTTAAGCCAGGTCCAGTTTATCTTAGGCATCTTCTTTAGGCAAATTTCAACTATATACTTTAGGCGACCATGTAAAAAACATGGTGTTCATTTTCCTAATTGCATTAACCCAAATATAGACATTTTCCCATTATATTACTTTTCCAAGCTAAAATTTTCTGTATCGATTTACTATGCTTCCGCATCTTCTATAACTATGTGTGTACTTCTGTACTTGATTTTAGTAGCAAGGGGATTCTGGGTAGCTAAAAAAAATTCTAACCTGACTAACTTCATAATGCGTGTATACATGAGTATGAAGTTTCCCCCTTTAATTGATTTATGTTCTTATTATGCAGACTGCTTTGCTCACTTGGGCCTCAATGATCCAAAAAAAGGTGCGTTAAAGTCAGGCTTTTTCTTCCTACACCCCCATAATTTATAACTGCAGACCCAATAAGTTTTGAAATTACCATTTTGTACTTTGGAAAAGTGATTTCCTGTGGCGTGTTATGAGCGAAGGAGAGTAGTTTTGTTGGGGGTACATTTAGTAATAATGGGGCTGCAGGAAGAAAAAATACCTAAAATCAATGTTTTGTAATGTTTGTATGATTATTACTGATCTTATTCTTTAGTTTAGTCTATGCCTGCTTGGTACATATGCACTTCTATGCTGGTGTAAATTGCGTCATTGCTAACCAGATACGTTCATTTTGTTCATGTCTCAGTAAACACTTTAGTCATCTCAAAATATGGAGCCAGTGGAGATTATCCTCCTTGTACAGATTTAGCGTATGAAAAGGCTTTTTCAGATGGTGCGGATGTTCTTGACTGTCCTGTTCAGATGTCAAAGGATGGAATACCATTTTGCTTTAGATCTATTGATCTTATCCCGAACACAAATGTTGCTCCGTCAAGATTCAGCAACCTTAGCAAATCTATTCCAGAGATCCAATCTAGTGATGGAATATTTGCATTCGACTTGTCTTGGAATGACATATCAAGCTTGACGCGTAAGTCAAATGTTCATATACTCTTCATTCAGGTTATTTATACAAGAGACTTATCAAACAGTGAATGCCATATACCTTAATTAAGTGAAAGTTCATGTCTAATGAGATATAAATACACAATGGAAGCAAATCATGTGTTAGGAATAATTAGGACAAAATGGATTTTGACCTATCTCTTCACAGGATAATCAAATTTACTTATCATAATTGTTTTCGTGTTTTCATATGTAAAATGTATGATTTAAGGCTGGATATGGACCTATCCGTGATCTGACGAATCCCAATTATTTGTTACTGCTTGAGAGACTAATCTCATGAGTTTTTTGGCCCTCAGTTGCATTTCCTTTTGTATGAATATATTTTACCTATCAATATACGTAAATGTAAACACAAATATTTGACGGCTGTATTTTTCTTTTCTTCCTTTTTCCTGCAGCCTCGATGCTGAACCAGTTTAGCCGCTACAATTTGTATAGAAACCCAAAATTTAACGACAAAGGATCATTGATAACATTGTCAGAGTTCTTGAATTTCACACAAGGTCGTACTTCCCCATTAGGTGTTGTGATCATCATTGAGGTGCGTTCTGTTCAGGCCATTATTTCAGTAATTCAGTCTTAATTCGTTCCATTGGTTATAAATAATGTGAACATGTAATATCTGTGATGAAATGCAGTAAGGCACAGTTAACTGTGTAAGCCATATGGTAAACCATAAAAAATCATTTGAGAGGCATTTATCATCCTTGTAAACAACAAGATAACATTAAAGAGAGGATCAAGCAATAGTTGGTAGGAGGATGATCATGGATTGGATTTTTAATGATCCAATTCACATCTATTTGGATTCAAATAATTGGATTAGATTTTCGATCTAAATACATTTTTTCAGAAAAAGTAGATTGAATTTTTTTTAAATCCAAATTCAAATATTTGGATTAAGTTTAAATCTAGATCCAACTTCAAAATCCAAAATTCATTTTTCATAAGATAAATTTAAATTGAATTTTCTAAAACTTTTGTCCATAGGACCGACACCATAGAATTTGACAGATTTTTTGTCAAAGCCAACGAGGTCAAATTTCATGGGACGGACTCAACTGACTTTCAGTTGAGGCCGATCAAATTTTGGTCGAGCTCAACTTGATCAAATTTGGCCAAATTTTAGCTGGGGTCGACTTGGCCGAATTTTTGCTGGGGTCGATTCAGCCAAATTTGAACGAATTTCGGTCGGGGATGACGTGACCAAATTTGGGCTAGGGTCGACTCGGCAAAATTTTAAACAAGATCGACTTGACTGGATTCAGCCGAATTCCGGCCAGGGAAGATTTTGCCTTATACGATCAAATTTTGGCCAGAGCCGACTTGGCCAAATATGACCACATTTTGGCCAAGGCCTGATCAGTCAAATTTCGGTCATGATTGACTCCACTAAATTCGTCGGTCGGGACTGACTCGGCTGAATATGGCCAATTTTCAATCACGGCTGACTCAGTTGAATATAGTCAGATTTCGTTCGGGACTTACTCGACCGAATATGGCTAAATTTAGGTTAGAGCCGAATCGGCCAAATCTTAATTGGGGTCGACTCGATTGAATTCAATCGAATTTTGACCGGAGCCAACTTGGCTGAATACGACCAAATTTTGGTCACGGTCGTCTTGGCCAAATACGATTAAATTTTGTCTGGGTCGAGTCAGCCCAATGCAAGACTAAATGTGTCCAAAGTCAAATAAACCTAACAAAATTTGATTAAAAAGACTAAATCCACGTATTTCGAGAGATGAAGGACTAAATTGGTCCAAAGTTTCGAAATGGACTAATTCCAAAATTCACTACAAGTTAAGGGACCAAAAACATATTTAACCCTAAAAAAAATTGGAACAAAATTGAATAAGATATACATAAGTAGGTACTAAATTGAAAAAAAAAGGACATATAGGGGAACTAAATCGAAATCAACACAATGACATCTGATAGTGACACTAACACGTGGCATTGCAATGTCACGTGACATTAACAATGCCACGTGTCACACATAGGGACCTAACATGTGGCATTTTTTTTTTCAAAAAATTAAAAAAACCATAGACTGACACGTGGCACGTTGTTAACCGCGTTAGTCAACTTCGTCTGAAAGGGACCTAATTGAAGCATTTTTTCAAAAATTGGGATGCAATTAACACTTTTTTAAAAGCGGGTACTAGATTGACACGCTTTTACCAAAGGGATTACCATCCGAGTATTTAAACCTTTTTCTTTCTTCAATAACTTCAATAGTAGCACTTTCATGCCTTGAGTTCTTATGATAAAGTTAAATCTTCATACACATATTCTTTCATCCGAGTCTAGTTTGCCCCTCTTTGTTGTTTGGAAAAGGAGGAAAATAAAGGTGTCTTATATTTCTTCTTTACTATCACTATGCAGTATTTTTGTTTATCCATGACTACATAATTGCTAACCTATTTCAATCTTCACTTTCTTCATTACCAATGGAGAGTATATGTTGGTGAGTCAAGGAATGAAATTTTCGTAATTTAATTAACAACATATGCATTCATCCCTCACTATGTGTCAACCCGTGACTTAATAAATGCTAACCCAGGTGCAATGATTTGCACATGAATTTTTCTTTCTTCAATAACTTCAATAGTGGCACTTTCATGTCTTGAGTTAATGTGATAAAGTTAAATCTTCATACTCTTATTCGTTCAAGTGAATCCAAATTTGCCCCTCTTTGTGTTTTAGAAAAAAGAAAATAAAAGTGTCTATATTTCTTCTTCACTACCACTGCGTAGTATTTTTGCTTGAAATAAGGTTTGTACATCTTTTCACACATGTTCAAAATGTATACCATAGGTTAACAATTATGTAGCCATGAGTAAGCAAAAATATTGCGCAGTGGTAGTGAAGAAGAAATATAAGACACTTTTAATTTCCTCCTTTTCCAAACAACAAAGAGGGGTCAACTCGACTCACTACTCACTTGAAGAAATATGAGTATGAAGATTTAACTTTATCACATGAACTCAAGGCATGAAAGTGCCACTATTGCAGTTACTGAAGAAAGAAAAATTCATTTGCAAAGCATTGCACTTGGGTTAGCATTTATTAAGTCATAGGTTGGCACATAGTAAGGGGATGAATCCATATGTTGTTGATTAAATTATGAAAATTTCATTCCTTGACTCACCAAAATATACTCCCCACTAGTAATCAAGGGAGTGAAGATTGAAATAGGTTTTGTACATCTTTTTCACACATGTTCAAGATGTATACCACAGATTAGCACTTATGTAGTTATGGATAAGCAAAAATACTACAGTGATAGTGAAGAAGAAATATAGACACCTTTATTTTCCTTTTCCAAAATACAAAGAGGGACAAATTTGGACTCACTTCAAAGAATAAGAATATGAAGATTTACCTTTATCACATTAACTCAAGGCAGGAAAGTGTCACTACTGAAGTTATCGAAGAAAAAAAAATCCATGTCCAATGAGAAAACCCTCACCGTTAGAACAAAGAAGAGGGGTTTTTAGAAAAATATGATTTTTAGAAAACCCACACCATTGGGATGAAAAAGAAGATGGGTTTTTAGAAAAATATGATTTTTAGAAAACCCACACTGGTGGGACGAAGAAGAGAGGTTTTTAGAAAAATAAGGTTTTTAGAAAATTCACACCGTTGGGACGAAGAAGAAGAGGGGTTTTTAAAAAAATAGGGTTTGAAGACAAAGAACAACCATTAAGTCGACACGGTTGAAGAAGACGAACAAGATGTTCTTCGATTCATCAGTTTGCACTCACACTTTCTTTGCTTTTTCTCTTCCAATCGCACTTTTTGTTTCCTTTCAAAAGAACCAACACAAAAATTAAAAAAGATTAAAAAAATATGGGAAGTGACGGTGCCAGGTCAGGTTGTGAGAGAAATTGTCAATAATCGGATGTTAGTATATCATTTTCCAATTTTTATTGTCCTTATCTCCTTCATAGTTATCGTGATTTAAAAAACAATGATAAAATCAATAAGTTTAATTGTGAGTTCCGTAACCACATCTGGGCTTTAAAGTTAATAAATTATTAAAGTTTGTGGGGTTATGGCCTTGTGATTTAGCATGGTCACAATAAGGCTGTGGTGTTCAGGTGAGGAATTATAGTTTGGAGGAATGATAATAGTAGCGTGTTCTTACTTAGTATGTTAAATGATAAGAGAACGAATTTCTTCAAATTTATTTTCTTATTATTTGATTTGAAATTGTGGTGTTTTCTACTATTGTCAGCATGCACCATATCTTGCAAGGGAACAAAACTTAAGCGTGATTGATGCAGTCATTGATATTTTGAGAAAAACAGATTTTAGTGAACCAGGGGCTCCAAACGTTATGATTCAGTCCACTAATAGTTATGTACTACTGAAATTCAAGGAGAAAACAAAGTATGAACTTGTGTACATGATTGATGAGATAGTTGGTGATATCGATGATTCAGCTCTTTCGGATATCAAAACATTTGCTCATTCTGTGGTTATCAGAAAGGTCTCTGTGTACCTGACAAATGAATTGTTCCTGACTGCCTCTACAAAAACCGTGCCAAAGTTAAAATCTTCTAATCTCTCAGTTTACGTACAAATATTTCACAATGAGTTCATATCTCAGGCATGGGATTTCTTGTCAGATCCAACTGTCCTGATCAACACATTTGTTCAGGATGCTGGAATTGATGGTGTCATCACAGGCTTCCTTAAAACAGCCGATAGATACAGAAGTAAGTTCATTCTTTTTATGTTTGGATCTTGTAATTCATTAAAGGTGCAATTTTAGCACTATTTGGTTTTGATATTCTATTAAATCACTTTAGGCTTTGAAGCACCTTTTACTTCCAGTACTCTTCCATATTTAATGTACGAAATTTCCTTTATATTTGTGATATGGATTTAGTCATGACAAAATTAAAACTAAAACCAAGAATTATCTCTGTAGTCCAATCTCTGATCAACTCAAATAGGCCTCACTAATTTTGTTTATCCCTACTATTAAATTCAGATCTACAATGAAGTCTCAGTTCTGATTACTAATTATATTATTTCCATCATCCTACTGCAGGGAACAGATGCTTAAATTTGGGTCACAGAACTCCTAATTACATGAAACCAGTTGAAATAGGTGGCCTTTTTCAATTCATAGATAAATCTTCGTTACCACCAGCTATTCCACTCCCTTCCCTGATTGATGCTAATGTTACAGAACCCCCTTTGGCTTCCTCTTCTGAAATAGCCCCGTCTAGCTCTATTGCTGGAGCACCAGGAGCACAACCACCACATAATGCACAGCCTAAGTTTGCTGTCTGCTTCACCATGTCCTCTCTCACACTTCTTCTAGCCTCTCTTCTAATTTGAGTGGTGCAGGCTTAGTTTTTCTGGCTATAGCTCTCTATTTCACATTGCAGATTTCTTCTAGAGTTGATTTACATGTCTTCCAAAATTGATTCATATGTCTTCTATAATTAAAAGGTACATTTATACTTAACCAAATGAAGTTTCTAGAACAAGGGAACCATGTCCAAGTGTTTAAATTTTTTTTAAAAAAGAATGTGGTTTGATAAGGTTCAAATTATCAAGTGAGTTTACACCAATGTTGTTAAACTCGAAGATCGTAAGAGGAATGAAAACTCGTAACTTGAGGATTGGAACTCGACTCATAAGAGTTGAGTAGATAAAAAATATATATTCATAAATAGGTACATCATTTAAAAGAAATATAAATGATAAAAACAACTCATACATAATTCATAAAATGAATTCATAACAATTAAAATAGTTTTATAAGTGTGGCCAAGCATAAAACATCTAATAAATTGTTTAATGTTTAATACAAACTATCCAAGGAATTCTTTCATATCAAAAGTAGAATAATCATCATTGTCCTCCATAGCATCTTCATTTTTATCAATGTCTTCTCTTCTAGGACCTTGATCATTATCAACAATTGGAGGAATTCTTTCTTGTTTTCCCATCAATAGAAATACAGTGACTCCATGCAGGATTTGTCCTCAGCCCAACTCCATTCCCTCTTCCACTTGATGCCATTTTTTTTCTTCAAATAGAAAATAAATACAGGGGTCGTGAGGGAGAAGAAACAGAGCATGCGTAGAACAATGAGGGAAAAATAATAGAGTGACGTGGGTTGAGAAGACACACGGCGTCGGGAAGGGTGGCGACGACGTCGAGAATGGCGGCAACCGCGTCAGTGACGAGATAGTGCAGTAAGCACGTGAACATGAGTGAGGTTCGTCAGTCTTTGTTGGTCTTCTTACGAGGTGCAAAACTAACCTATCTAAAAGGGGGGAAAAGTGTTGTTGAGTTTTAAATTGGACCAGGTTAGCTTTAATAAGTCATGGAGCAACCTATTTTTAATATTAGGGAAAGCCATCAAACCTAACCTAGTTGCCCCATTCACAACTCTCACAACAACAGAACCCTAAAACGTCGTCCATGGAAGATCGATACAAGATCGACGTGCCTCCAATCCTCCGATTCGGCAACCAAACTCGGAAGATCGCTCTGATCCGGCGACCGCTTTAACTCGTTCGGAGGACAAAAACTCACAAGATCGTATGAGTTTGCAATCTAGATCGCGATCTTCACAACATTGGTTTACACTTATTTCAACACTGCCTTGCACATGTGTGTCTGACCTGTTTAATACGTTTTTCAGCAAACACTAAAATGACAGTGGAATAAAAAAATTTATATTCATTGAATTAATCTATTACAATAGCCAATAGTAGAACACACAAAAGATTACACAAATACATGACTACAATAACTAACCTCACTAACTTAATCCGAGAACAAATCCCGACAGAACGAATTCATAAACAACCATAAAATGAAACCCTAACCAATAAAATATAAATTCCCAACAAAAATCATTCTTCAACCCACCGTTAAACAGAACTACTAATAAAAACAAAAACACACAAATCAATTGTACTTACCACCAACAAAGTTTCCAAGAAGTGAACCCAATTTTCTTTGACGACAAAGACTAAACCCACGACCTAACACTACTACAAACTACAAATTACAATAAAAATAGATACTTTCCACCACTACAAACTACAGTAAAAATGGGTCATTTCTGCCAAAATTGATACCAACGACGAACAATCACACCTTTTGTACACTAGGTAAACGGAAAATATTTCCACCAACAGCAACAAAGGGGAAATGAAGAACCAAAGGGATTTTTAGAGAAATAGGAGTTCAATACTTTGTCGAGAGGTTGAAGAAGATTGAGAGTTGAGGAAGCGTGAGTTGGGGAAGTAAACGACATAAAGAAGTAAGTGCGAGTTGAGGAAAAAGAAGACGACTTAGAAAAGATGCAATTGAAGATTGGTTTCAAAATCACGCTTTTGCACAAAATTTTCTCTTCTAAACCCTTCTGTCTTTAAACGAAAAAGAAATACAAAAATAAAAAAATTTGTCATTGGAATTTAAGAAAAAATAAAATAAAATTCTCAATGTCACGTAAGAGAAGTTGTCATTTTTCCTGTCTCACTATATCATTTTTCAAATATAAAAACATACAGTGATATTGAAAACCATTTGGAAGTTTGAACTTTGAAAATCATACTTGACCAATGAATGAGACACTCGAGGGTTGACTTTCGTCTACTATATTAACTATTAACTGTCACCACTTTAATTAAACACTTTAACTAACAACATATGATTAAGCCTCATTTGATCAAACAATCCATCACTTTGTGAGATATTCTGAAAAAAATAACAACTCAAAAATTTTATACAATTCAAGTAAAACTAATTATTTTCAAAACAACAATTTTTTACTTCAACATAAACACAAAAATAAACCAATTGTGGTCCACTTGATTCAAATCTCCCAAGTGTACAAGAAATATACATTAAACATCGCAAATAACTAAATATTTCAAAAATCAATATACATCTATAATTACATCTCTATCAAAACTAACAACAATTTGTTTGTGAATAACTGACTATTATTATAAAAGGCATATAGTCATTCATTACCTATATTACACACTTTCAAAAGGGTTTATACACTAAGACATTCCACATACTTTTGAAGTGAATAACAAAAGAAGTGAATTTTACATAATGAAGATATAGACCTCATTTAAATTTTTTGTGCACGATTTAGTTCAAATCTTGCCAATTTGTCCTTTATTCATGAGAAAGTCTAGATTTTTTTTACACTACTTAAGTAGGTCAAATTATTCTATACTCCTTTATCTTCTTAGTTACGTTCTCCAAACAAAAGAATACAAGAAAATGCATTAAAAAAATCTAGTCAAAAAAAAACTGAATTTTAAAAGATAAAATATTAAAAAAAAAAGGAGATAAACATATAATATCGATTCATTGTTATCTTAGACTTTTTCATCCATATTTAGGAAAAATGTATAACACATTAAACTCGTTCATTAAGCAGAAATAACATGTATAAGTGATAAAAAAAATGCGTTTACTACTCATCCTTCCATGATTTTAATCATCTTATGTAATTATAACATGAAAAAGTAAAATGATTTGAAATATTGTTAACATGTTAGCTTCATCGTGCTACAGTCCAAACACTCGTCCACCTCAGACACTCCGTTAAGATCATTTTCAATCTAATCTTTCATACTAAAAATTCTCATGAAAATTTTCTTGTAAATTTATTAAAAAAATTTACAAGATTTTTTTCTGTCATTTTTTCTAAAAAATTTAATTAGTATGTAATTCTTTTGTGGGTAATTATTTCCTACAAAATTATAAAATTTGCAAGTATTTTTTACCAAAATTTTTGCGAAAAGTGTTTTATACAAAATATTTTGCAAGAAAATTGATAGCAATTTCTTGCAATTTTTTTACAACAAAATTTGTAAGTATTTTCTAAAAAAAATCAAAACAAAATTAACAGGAAATATAAGTTTTTTTTAGTAGTGTTTGTCCTTTCCTCATTTCTCATTCAACTTAAAAGTCAAGTTAAATGGCAATAATTAATTTCTGAGAGAAAACTTAAGACTGTAACTTGTTTTAATGAATAATAGCAGAAACAAACACACTCACCATACAAATATATTTACTCTTCCTCTACAAATTTTTCCTCTCAATTTAACTTACTCTACTTTTTAATTCATTTTTAATTTTATTTTCTGTGTCTAAGTTATCTTGTTAAAGTTTGTTAAAACATATATCGTTGTCTTTTGATATAATTATTTATTTGGTACCTCAACTTTTTGGTTAAGTTCAATTTGGTATCCATACTTTTGGTTTGTTCAATTTAGTACTCCAATTATATAAAGAGATTCAATTTGGTCATTTCCGTTAAGTTGAAGTTAACATCGTGCCCGTACAAGACACATGTCAAGCCATGAAATTTTAATTTTTTTTTAAAAAATTATTATTTTTTCAAAAAATTTAAAAACTGTTACGTGTCAGTTTATCCTCATGCCACGTGGCAGCTTACAATCATGACACGTGGTAGTGGTAATAGTTGTTTTCAATTTAGTACCCAATTTAAATTTTTGGTTCAATTTAGTATCCCAATTTTTTAGAATGATCCAATTTCGTCCGTTCCAATTTGAGACTAAATTAGTAACTAAATTTAATTATAACTTATATATACATGTTAAAATAATTGTTTTGAATTTATACATCAAATCACTACACCTAAATATTCAAATTATTTTATTTTTTAAAAGTGTAAAAAATTTCATGTGTAAAAAATTATAAAAGTTAAAATGTAAAAAATAAAATAATTTAAGTATTTAGGTGAATGATTTGATGTATATATTAGGAAAAGTTATTGTAACATGTATATATAAGTTGTAATTAAGCTTATTTACTAATTTGGTCTCAAATTGGAGAGGACGAAATTGGATCATTTTAAGATATTGGAGTACTAAATTGAACCAAAAATTTAAATTGGGGTATTAACTTGAAAACAAATATTACCACTGCCACGTATCATGATTGTAAACTGTCACGTGGCACGATGATAAACTGACACGTGACAGTTTTTAAATTTTTTGAAAAAAAATAATTAAAAAAAGAATTTAAAAGAATTAAAAATTTCATAAGTATTAAAAGATGACCAAATTGAATCTCTTTATAAGTATTAAAAATTTCATAAGTATTAAAAGAATTAAAAGATGACCAAATTGAATCTCTTTATATAATTGGGGTACTAAATTGAATAAATAAAAAATATGAGTATCAAATTGAACATAACAAAAAAGTTAAGATACCAAATCAATAATTATACATAAAGATTGATGAAGAAATTCTTAGCTAAAAAAAAGGCAGAAAAATAAATTTGAATTTAAGAATGGAACCGTAGAGTAGCGGACCTATGAAGTGACTAAGGGGTCATGGCCCCCCAATTTTTTTACATCTATATAATTTTCATATTATTTTAAATAATTTTTTTTTTAAATTTTAATATTTTTAGTATTTTAATATTTTTTTATATATCTATATCTATACAAAGGAAAATATATTTTTTATTGTTCATATTTATTTTTTCATTTTACCTTTTAAATATATTTTAAAATAAAAATAGTTATTTTATTTATATTATCTTTTAACTAATCATTTATTTAATTTAACTATTTTTTTATTTAACTTTCTTTTAAGATTTAATCACTGTAAATGAAATATAATTATAGTAAAATTATAAAATTATTTTTATTTAATTTTATAATTGCAATAATAACAATAACAATAATTATAATTTTATTATTTTTTATTATCACAAAAAAGTAAATGTAATGTTTTTATTAGTTTGTGTGAAAATTTTGAAATTACTCTTTTAATTCATTTTTTCGCTCAAAAATATCAAGTTGGTAGTCCTTCAGTTATTTTTATTCTCAATTTGGTCCCGATTTTTGAAAAAATGATGCAATTTAGTAATTTCTCGTTAAATTTCTTGAATCAAATTAAGGTTTTTTTTATCAAAATTGAAGTTATAAATAAGGATGGTTTGCTTTATTGGTATAATTCACATAATCCTAATGTCAATTTTGATAAAAAAATCCTTACTCCGCGCTTCAAGAAATTTAACTAAATGATCAAATTGTATCAATTTTTAAAAAATCAAGACCAAATTGAGAATAGAAAAAAAATTAGAGAACAAACTTGACATTTTTGAACGAAAAAAGTAATTCAACAGAAATTTTGGTATCCCAAAATATTAGTTGATGATCTGCCACTGAAACCCGTAGAAGATGCACACAAATAATCCCAGCCACACACTACACTATCACCCCGTCCCATTCACCGTGCCCCCCGCCGTAGAAGAACCGTACACTCTCCCTATCACCGTCTTCTTTTTGGTTTTGAAACCCATTCATGAGTGATATATTTCTTATGCAATGGCAAGGCAACCCGCAATCGGTCGGTCATTCGTATGCAAAAAAACACGGAATGGCCGGACTATTCCAACGAGAAAAATTTATAACCGACAAAAGGTTAGTTCATAATTTTTTTTATTGTTAATTTTAAAAAATTTATATATTTATAACATATTTAATCATGTAAATATTTTTAAATTTAATATTTTTAATTAAATAAATTCAAATAGTTATTATATTTACATGTTTAATTATTTTATTATATTAATTGTGAAATAGAATAATTCTATTAAATCAAACATCACATATTCATAAATAAACAGAGCACGAGATAGAAAGTATAAAGGATTAGTTATTTTAGTTATCCATAATATATTGAATTAGGAATACTAAAACACAAAACAATGTCATAAACAGAACTAAAAAGGAACAAATGTCCAAAAGGTTGTTCACATATCAATGAATTACGAAGAAAAGAATAAGGGTTCTTCAAATGGGTTCAAGAGTGAGCCAGATCCAACACAAACCTAGACTACATTGTAGCATCCCCATCTGCATAGTGACCACCAGAGATTTCCACATCTGCTCACATCAAGATATTTGGTGATCATCGCAAAAAGGAAAGCCCTACAAAAACACAAACATAGAGAAAAATGGTAAGCTAGAGAAAAATCATTTTTAACATGTGAATGAGCAAGCAATTTATAAACAGATAAATCAATAAGCATACAAGGCATTTGATGGCAAACCATACAAGACATTCTGTAAGACCCGTAGAATTTAATTAATTAAATAAATAATTAATTAATAAATACGGGAGGGGTATTAATTATGACATTAAATTATGGTTGGTATGATGTGGAAAAGTGCTAGCTCATGTGGTTGAGAGCACTTTGATTGTGCGGGAGGCAGAATTCCTTACTCTTCAGCAGGGGACCATGACCGTGGCGGCATACATTGAGAAGTTCGAATATCTGTCACGTTTCTACACTCCAATAGTCACCGAGGAGTGGAGGTGTAGGAAGTTCGAGGGCGGACTAAAACATGAGTTACGTCGTTTCCTGGTGCCGCTTCGGATTAGAGAGTTTCCAGTTTTGGTCGAGCAGGCCAAGACTGTGGAGCAGTTGGAGACCGGGTCGAGTAGTGGAGGGAAACAACAGAGGACTACCCCAGATGTTAGACCACAGAGGAAACCTTATAGCAGACCGCCGACTACCTGGGGAAGGCTACAGTGTTATAACTGTGGCGGTGAGCACTTGAGGAGGGATTGTACTAGACCTACCAGCAGTACAGGTGGAGGCAGTAGCACTGGTAAGTGCTACGTATGTCAGCAGACAGGGCACTTTGCACGTCAGTGTCCTAACAGAAGACCAGCTGGTGGTGTGCCAGCTAAGAGGCCAGTAGAAGATCGACCCAGAGCACCGGGGCGTGTGTTCGCCTTGACGACCACGGAGGCAAAACAGTCAGGTAACCTTTTACAATTTCTATGTCTGTTGTATGACCACGAGGTGGTGGTGTTGTTCGACTCGGGAGCCACCCATTCATTTGTGTCTAATGAATGTGTGAGGAGGCTCGGACTTACGATGCGAGAGCTGGGGTGCGAGCTTTTAGTCTCGACGCCAGCGTCTGAAGAGGTATCCACCACTTCTATGTGCGTGGGGTGCCCTATGGAGGTGGCAGGCCGTAGGTTCAGGCTGAATCTCATTTGTTTGCCGATGGAAGGTCTAGACGTGATTCTAGGCATGGATTGGTTGTCGAGTAACCATGTCGTCATTGATTGCGGGCAGCGCAAGATAGAGTTTCCTGATACGGTGGGGTTAGAACTTATCTCGTCTAAACAGGCGGTGAGGGAGATTGAGGCTGGAGTTACATGTTGCATGATTGTGGCTCAGGCAGAGAAGATGAGCACGGCCGAGAAGATCAGCAGGATTCCGATAGTGGATGAATACGCAGATGTATTTCCGGATGAGATTCCAGAACTACCGCCTAGCAGGGATGTAGATTTCTCCATTGATCTCATCCCTGGTGTTGGGCCAGTTTCTATGGCACCGTACAAGATGGCACCTGCTGAGTTAGCCGAGTTAAAGAAGCAAATTGAGGATCTGCTTGAGAAGAAGTTTATCCGTCCGAGTGCATCACCGTGGGGAGCACCGGTTCTGTTAGTGAAAAAGAAAGATGGTAGCTCTCGATTATGTGTTGATTACCGGCAGCTGAATAAGTTAACAATAAAGAATAAGTACCCGTTGCCGAGGATTGATGATCTATTGGATCAGTTGAGGGGAGCTGTGGTGTTCTCAAAAATAGACCTGAGATCTGGATATCATCAGATCCTTGTTAGGCCGGAGGATGTCCAGAAGACGGCCTTTCGATCACGGTATGGTCACTACGAGTATGTGGTGATGCCATTTGGGGTGACCAATGCGCCGGCTATATTCATGGATTACATGAATAGGATTTTCAGGCCATACCTAGATCAGTTTGTAGTAGTGTTCATCGATGACATTCTGATCTACTCTAAGAGCAGGGAAGAACACGCAGAGCATCTGAGAGTAGTGTTAGGGATTCTCAGGGAGCATCAGTTGTATGGGAAATTATCGAAATGTGAATTCTGGTTGGAAGAGGTACAATTCCTGGGCCATGTGATCTCAACCCAAGGAATAGCCGTTGATCCGGCAAAGATAGAGACTGTGGTGAAGTGGGAGAGGCCCCAAACAGTTTCAGAGGTGCAGAGTTTTCTTGGTTTGGTAGGGTATTATCGACGGTTTGTGGAGGGTTTTTCCAAGATGGTGAGTCCTCTTACACAACTTACGAGAAAGGACCAGCCCTTCTTGTGGACAGATGAGTGTGAAGCTTGCTTCGAGAATATGAAGAGAAGACTGACCACCGCACCGATATTGGCAATCCCTGACACAGCTAAAACATTTGAGGTATACTGTGATGCCTCGTATCAGGGGTTAGGCTGTGTGTTGATGCAGGATAAACGGCATGTAGCTTATGCATCAAGACAATTGAAGGTGCATGAGAAGAATTACCCGACACACGACTTGGAGTTAGCGGCAGTTGTGTTTGCCCTCAAGACATGGAGGCATTACCTGTATGGAGCGTAGTTTCAGGTATTCAGCGATCATAAAAGCTTGAAATATTTGTTTGATCAAAAAGAGTTGAATATGAGACAGAGGCGTTGGATGGAGTATTTAAAGGATTACGACTTTGAGCTATTATACCATCCTGGTAAAGCTAATGTCGTACCAGACGCCTTGAGTAGGAAGAGGATTCATGTATCAGCTATGATGATTAGAGAGTTGGAGCTGATAGAACAGTTGAGAGACATGAATCTGGGGCTGGATATGGAGCCTGGACAGATACGATGCAGCATGTTGAGGATCACGAATGAGTTCCTAGATGAGCTCCGGGTGGAACAGGGTAAGGATCAGGAATTGCAGCTGATAATTGGTGAGTAGGGCACTGAGAAGAGGAAGGATTTCCGAATGGGCAGAGATGGGATTCTACGGTTCAGGGAGAGAGTGTGTGTTCCTAACAGTAGGGTTCTGAGGAAGATGCTCCTAGATGAGGGGCATAAGAGTCGTCTTAGCATACACCCGGGTATGACTAAGATGTACAAGGATTTGAAAGCCTCTTTCTGGTGGATGGGTATGAAGACGGATGTGGCTGATTATGTCACTTCTTGCTTGGTGTGTCAGAAAGAGAAGATAGAACATCAGCGACCGGGTGGTATGTTAGAACCTCTAGACATTCCACAATGGAAATGGGACAGCATTTCCATGGATTTCATCACTCACCTACCGAGATCAGTGAGAGGGCACGACTCAATCTAGGTGATAGTAGACAGGTTGACGAAGTGCGCTCATTTTCTGCCGATTAATCAGAAGATGAATATGGATAGGCTGGCAGATTTGTATGTGCGAGAGATTGTTAGATTACATGGGGTACCAGCGAGTATTGTGTCAGACAAAGACCCGAGATTCACATCGAGGTTCTGGCAGTCATTGCAGAACGCTTTGGGTACCCAGCTCAGGATGAGCTCCGCCTATCATCCTCAAACTGATGGACAGTCTGAGCGGACTATACAGTCATTAGAGGACCTTTTGAGAACCTATGTTTTAGACCATCTGGGTACATGGAGTGATGTGTTGCCGTTGGTAGAATTCACGTATAATAACAGTTACCATACCAGTATTGGAATGGCTCCCTACGAGGCCTTGTATGGTAGGAGATGTAGGACGCCATTGTGTTGGCAGCAGGATGGCGAGGCAGTGGTTCTTGGGCCAGAGTTCTTACAGCAGACCACCGAGAAGGTGAGAGTGATTCAGGATCGAATGCGCGCGACTCAGAGCAGGCAGAAGTCTTACGCGGACAAGAGGAGGAGGCCGCTTGAGTTTGAGGCAGGGGACCACGTATTTCTCAGAGTTACCCCTACTGCAGGTATTGACAGGGCACTTAAATCGAGGAAGCTGACACCTCGATTCATCAGACCATATCAGATCATGAGGAGGATTGGTCCTGCAGCGTACGAGATGGCATTGCCACCACACTTGGGAAACTTGCATAATGTTTTCCATGTGTCACAGTTGAGAAAATACATAGTCGATCCTACACATATCCTGGAGGATGACGATGTGCAGATACGAGAGGACTTAACCATTGGAGCCGAACCAGTGAGAATCTTGGATTCTCAAACAAAACAGCTCAGAGGGAAGGAAATCAGAACCGTAAAAGTCCTATGGGATGAGGCAACTCAAGAAATGACATGGGAGATGGACAATGTCATGAGGCGGTCCTATCCTCATCTTTTCACTGGTAAGTTCTCTTTTTCGAGGATGAAAAATTTAAAAAGGGGGGAGTATTGTAAGACCCGTAGAATTTAATTAATTAAATAAATAATTAATTAATAAATACGGGAGGGTTATTAATTATGACATTAAATTATGGTTGGTATGATGTGGAAAAGTGCTAGCTCATGTGGTTGAGAGCACTTTGATTGTGCGAGAGGACTTGGGTTCGAGTCCTATGTATGCTAACTTTTGATGTTATGGTTTTGTTATTTAAATTTATGAAAACATGTTCTT
>Ga0214544_1007944_pt1 | contig 18156 bp, 21 predicted proteins | sample CNSS3metaG_FD_160074 | JGI IMG/M metagenome (GOLD analysis project Ga0214544, IMG submission 160074) | Root nodule microbial communities from cowpea collected in UCLA plant growth center, Los Angeles, California, USA - CNSS3 | ecosystem: Host-associated > Plants > Roots > Nodule | place: USA... | reverse complement strand
AGGCTAGGTCTTCACATCTTCCTTGGCCCATGTGAAGTTCATCTTGGGCCTTGCATGCACATTTAAGGCCCATTCCTCTTGTATTCTCCTAGCCATGGCTCTTGTTGTAGGTCCCTTGGCTCGAGGCATCTCATCACTTGAGTAGACATATATGGGATACATGTGTTTCTATATTCTAATGTGAATCCACAATTGTATCAAGACCTTTCATTTATTATCATATAATCAGTTAATGTTCTGGACCTTGTCTATAAGCATGCAACATAGATCTTTTATGCAATATTTACATCTAAATTTGAAGTACTATTAGTTTAATTATTTTTCTAGGTGAATTTGCGTGTTATAATCTTTATTGCTATAAGAAAAAGTTATTTCATTCGAATTTTTATAAACGAACTATTGGACATTTGAAATATTTTGTAATTTGATTATTTTTAGTAAAATACTTTTTTGACTTGATTAAATCGTTACATTAATGCAAGTGAAATTTGTAACATCCCAATTTTAGCATCTTAAAACTAATAAAATAGGATATTTCACCTTAGTGTTCAAAACAGATAAACAAATGTATAAAGTATATTAATACAGTCTTACAAATGATCGGACTATATAAATATATCCATTATACATACAAAACATTTTTCTAACTCTAAACACAAGCTAAACACTTACAACAAATTTCCATTGAGACCTCCTTCTGACCTAAAAGGTGCCTCCGAAACTACAACCAACATTGCTCCCACCAAATAGGTGATCATCGCAAAAGGAAAACATACAACACAAGACAGAAACACAAAAGCAGGGTAAGCTAATGACTTTTAAAGAATTTTCTTAAACCATATAATATTGATATATCTAACCACTACAGAGAAGCAGATATCTACATGCATATATTTATAAACTTTGACTCAACTAATCAGGATACATGCATTGCGGTCGGATGCAGTCAATTATGCACTTGTAGTGGCATCTCATGCTCTGTAGAGCGACAGATTAAGAGTGAAAACTCTACCACACACAAGGTAAGTCCGTTAACACCTATGGTTAAGGAAAAACCCCTAGGCTAGGACCTCTTGCTTCTCTCACCACATACCTCATTCCTCTCTACTTGAGAATTTGAATGGTTATTAAAGCATCAAGATAACTGCCAAGACAATCCCTACCTCAATGCATACACTACCACAATCACTATTAATCCTCCTAAGGTTAGCATCAACCAATCTCAACTTAGTCTCATATAAACAATTTGATACCATATACTCATCATTCATAATAATTACAAAGCTTCTATGATAACTAAAATACCACCCAATTTAACTTAAAAATACAAGTTCCAGGTTTTGACTCACTCGCCCAGCCACTGGTACAGGTCTGGAAGTTCTTGGCTTGGAAATTCGCCCAGCGAGTATGCGAATCTGCATAATTCTGCAAATCGATGTTCTGCATAATTCTACAGATCAACTCATTCGCCCAGCGAGTAAGCAAATATGCATAATTCCACAGAAACTGATTTAAGCAAAATTATACCTATTCAACCAGTCCATACAACTCCAAAACCTCCACCAAAGGCCATTTGAGTATCAAACATTAATTCTATCAAAATATTCACACTAATTGCATCCAATTGCACCTAGCATACAATTATTCTCAAACAACATATAAAACCTAAGTATTTATCATTTTCAAACATCACAACTCAATTCACATATCAAACACATCAGTCAATTACAGAATAAACATATAATAACATTCCTAACAAGTTTGTGAGACATAATCGACATTAGCTTCCCTTACTTGGTATCTTGCTTAAACAACTTTATAAACGTCAGACGTCTCTAACTCCACAGGATGTTCTATCTACAAATAGAAACATCAGAAGAATGATCAGGACATATCATTATGATCACTTATCAGTAGAGACTCATATTGATAAATAAAATGAAACATGCAAGCGGAAGAGAGCTTACATGCAATAGAAAATAGAAAAAACCAAAAGGACAGCGGAAACTTGAAGAGCTTACACAAACGGAGAAACTGATCGGTCCAAATTGAAGAGCTCATCGAGATGATCAATCCTACGGTCTCGGTTCTTTAATCAGACGACCTGAAAGTCACAACTTCTAGAGAGAAGTTAGAGAGCTCTAGAAAAGTGGTTTCTAGAGAGATGATGTGTTTTAAAATAATGAAACTCATTTATAACAATTTTTTAATGTGTTTTAGAAAACTTTTTAATATTAAAATAATCGAGTCTCACTATTTTTAAAACCACTATCACTCTCGAAAATTCACTCATCAGGTAAAAGAAAACTATGCTTTCTTCATTTTCTCTTATAACAACCACCTAGAGTTGGCTGACGTAACACTTCAACACTTGAACTCACCGAAAACTTGGCCTCTATGCCAAGCGATATAGTGTTCAATAGTACAGATTGATCTAGCCCTTGCTCTCACAACAACTTCTTAACTCCAAACCTCAAACCTAAAAGATCTTTTATGTCTTGAACAACCAATTAATGTATGATATACCAACTCACCTTCCATAAGCTTCCTTATATATCTTGTAGGTTCTTACAAAAATATAAAGATGGTCTCAGATCTTCAACTTAACATGCTAGTTATCACTTCACCTCACCTTATCCCTTTCTTGAAACATCACTCCACTAACTTGATCACACACAACTTCTGACCTATTGTCACACATTAATACCCTTAGCCACTCTTATTCATAAATACCCTTATAACATCTTGCTTCCTTTACTGACTTTGACCAAGGATAACAAAGTTCACAACCAAGTTATTCCACTTCCAATTAAAACTTTTAATCGTTGCAACCACTAGATTCACTATCTCACTCCATCTCCATCTCTAATCCACTAACTTGTAACCATCTCTCCAACGAAACTTTAGAACCACATCTTTTCGCAACTTGAAATCAATGGTTTCATTATTTCCTAGCAGTTTCATGATACATTTCAATCTAAAATTTATCTAACTGTCTTTTCCCCAATCATTTTGAGAAACTCATCGATTGTAGTCAAAGGACTATAATAATGAAACCTCTTCATCACTTTACCTCTCATCTTAGATTCCTATACTTCATCAACTCTTACTCTTAGCTCATCAAACCAAAGTCTTGAACCTCATTTTGGTTAAGCATCCCTTCTCACTTTCACGTTTCTAATCGTCATCCTATCTCGAAACCCTATCTTTGTTCATTTCCTTCTTTTCTTGTCTAACTTCCTTTGTGCAACTTCACACTTCTGGCTCTAGATGATCACTAACCACCTTTAACTAGCCCACGTACTAATGACACCTTTGGTGTTTCAGAGAATTTGCTATTGCATCAATCACTATAGCATGAGTAAAAATACTTCTCCTCACATACCCCCACTATTCATAAGCATGTTCCACCATCATTCCGTTACGCCACTTTGATCAACAAACATTCTCACACTTGGTTGTTTAGTCACAAAAGAGCTAAAAGACTTACCTGTACCAAGAATGATCAGCTTTGAAACGCCAATTCTGCTCTTCTTCAACATTCTGATGAAACTCTTCATACATGAGAAACTTGCCACAAAACCTTGATAACAACAACCTACTTGAAAAACCTTGCTTAGAGTCACTCTTAGAGCTTCCTTTCCTTCCACATGTTTCCACCCCTTCTAATCATCCATCATACAAGATTCACATCCTTTAAACACACTTAGGCTTGTATATCTTAACGTACCACCACTTCTCTTTCCAAATTGTTATGTTGTAATCCTTAAGGTGACACACTACAACTGAACCACTGAACTACTCCACCTGTCATCTCTACTCCACACTTTTAGCAGAAACCATCAAATAAGGAACTATTGACACTGATTCTGCTTCAAACACCAATGCAATAACAACAGCACCGCTTCAAGGTTAGATCTAGTATCTGCTTCAGAACATAACCAAAAAGTTTCTCCAACATAATGATCTCTCACGTATGTTCTTCAATGGCCTTTTCTAGATAAACACTCATAAATGTAACACTTTGTTTTCTCTTTTCAATTTTATACCATACTTGATGCACATCCACTTACTCACCTTCTTGAAACAAGGAACATCACTTCCTTTGACATCACAATCCTCAAGAATGAGCTTGGAAAGAAACCCAATTACCCTTGAGATTGTACTACAAACTTTGCTAAGGAAACGATTTACGTTGACTTTCAGTTTGAATCCTTTGATCACCATGAGACATACCACACACCCAAGAAAACTTCACTTATCTGCAATTGTAGCAAAACCACCAACTCAAACTCTAACTCCCCTCATGTAGTTAACCATGACTCATTTAACATACTGGCGATACCAAAAGATATTCGACCCTGAGCGAAACCAAAACCTTTAGTCCAGCCACCACCTTCCTACCTTGTATCCTTGAATCTGACCATTTTCACTAACTGTTCCAGCACCAACTATAGTGAACACCATCTCGACCACTTTAGACTTTTCTTATCATTCATTGTGCTCTTTCTTTACAAGTTTTTGTCGTTCTCACAAGATTAAACTTAAAGATGTGCTTCATCTTTCAATACTAGAATTCCTCTTCCTCATACCAAGGTCAATTTTTCTTCTCATGTGAATTACTTTCTTTGCAACATCCCTACTATACTCGACTTTGACGCTACTACCAACTAAAAAGATCTAATCATCTCTTTCTGTTTTTTCAACCTAGCATAAAACTTTTATGCCACCTCAATATAATCCACAAATTGTTTCTCCATCTACTTAGGAAACATTAGCCTACCTGATTGATCTTCAAACTTTACTCCATCTTAACCTCCCACGAGTTTGTTGTCTTTACACATATTTGGTGTCTCCATTTTTCTTAGCTCTCTCTATGCCACACAACCTCACTATCTTGTAACCTAGGATCTGCCATCTACTTCTCTTTTACCAATCCAAGAAAATCAATAGATATGGTCATATGACTATATCAAATGACATTTCTCCTCAAACTTCTTGTATTTACATATCTCTGAAATTGAACACTACCCGAAGGTAAAACCAAGTTAATTTGTCAAACGTTATTGCACTGACACATGCTGATATCTTCCTCTACTCTAACCTCTAGATTCAACTCCTTTTGTAAAGCTTGTGGTATCTGATCCCAAGAAGTTTTCTTAAACCTCTTTCATTCCACACGTTGTTGCTCAACTCCAACATCTTTTCTTAGTCTACTAACTAAAAACATAGCTTTTCTTGCTCATCGATAAGCATCATACAACAACTTCATATCTTTGAGGCAAGAAGTTGTTTCAGAGATCCCTTCCAACCTTCATAAAGGATAGTAGGTTAAGTTGACCTTGAATCTGCATCTCTTTATCACTATAGACACCCAACACAAACCACATAGGTGCAACAAAGACAAACCATAACATAGAAAACAAAACTTTAACGTCTACTGACAGCCAAAACCTTTGGTCCATCACTTTTATATTCTTAAACCATTAAAATTAAGAAACGAAAATTACCTCTGATCTAGTCATGAGTGTGCACCCGCACTACTATATCAAGATGTTTTCTAAATTTCTATTCTTAATACTTCTAGTTTCACAAACGAATTCTGCTAAACCTGATTACTTAAAGCTACAAGACATGACGAACTCACAACCGTCAGGTCATCCTACGAACGAACTACTCTGATACCAAAATGTAACATCCCAATTTTAGCAGCTTAAAACTAATAAAATAGGATATTTCACCTTAGTGTTCAAAACAGATAAACAAATGTGTAAAGTATATTAATACAGTCTTACAAATGATCGGACTATATAAATCTAAACAAATATAAACACAAGCTAACCACTTACAACATATTTCCACTGAGACCTCCTTCCGACCTAAAAGATGGCTCTTTAACCTCTAGAGGTGCCTCTGAAACTTCAACCACGAATAGGTGATCATCGCAAAAGGAAAACATACAACACAAGATAAAAACACAGAAGAAGGGTAAGCTAATGACTTTTAAAGAATTTTCTTAAGCCATATAATATTGATATATCTAACAACTACCGACAAGCAGTTTAAGAGCGACAGATTAAGAGTGAAAACTCTACCCCATACAAGGTAAGTCCGTTAACACCTATGGTCAAGGAAAAACCCTTAGGCTAGGACCTCTTGCTCCTCTCACCACATACCTCATTCCTCTCTACTTGAGAATTTGAATGGTTATTAGAGCATCAGAACAATCCCTACCTCAATGCATACACTACCACAATCACTACTAATCCTCCTTGAGTTAGCATCAACCAATCTCAACTTAGTCTCATATAAACAATCTCATACCATATACTCATCATTCATAATAATGACAAAGCTTCTATGATCACTAAAATACCACCCAATTTAACTCAAAATTACAAGTTTCAGGTTCGGACTCACTCGCCTAGCTAGTAGCACTCGTCCAGCCACTGGCCCATTCTTACCCAGCTAGTACCACTCGCCTAATGACTGGTACAGGTCTGGAAGTTCCTGACTTTGAAATTTGCCCAGCGAGTAGCATTAGCCCATCCAATGGCCCGTGCTAGCCCAACGAGTAGCACTCGCCCAGCAAGTATGCGAATCTGCATAGTTCTACAAATCAGTGTTCTGCATAATTCTACAGATCAATTCATTTGCACAGCGAGTAGGCTCGCCCAACGAGTAAGCAAATCTGCATAATTCCACAGAAACTGATTTAAGCAAAATAATACCTATTCAACCAGTCCATACAACTCCAAAACCTCCACCAAAGGCAATTCAAATATCAAACATTAATTCTATAAAAATTTTCACACCAATTGCATCCAATTGCACCTAGCATACGATTATTCTCAAACAACATATAAAACCTAAGTATTTATCATTTTCAAACGTCACAACTCAACTCACATATCAAACACATCAGTGAATTACAGAATAAACATATAATAACATTCTGAACAGGTGTTTGAGACATAATCGACATTAGCTTCCCTTACCTGGTATCTAGCTTAAAGAACTCTATAAACGTCAGACGTCTCTAACTCTACATGATGCTCTATCTACACATAGAAACATCACAAGAATGATAAGGACATATCATTATGATCACTGATCAGCAAAGACTCATATCGATAAATAAAACCCCACATGCAAGCGGAAGAGGGCTTACATGCAATAGAAAATAGAAAAAACTAAAAAGACAACAGAAACTTAACATACACAAACAGAATAATGAAACTCATTTTAGAGAGAAGTTAGAGAGCTCCAGAAAAGTGGTTTCTAGAGAGATGGTGTGTTTTAAAATAATGAAACTCATTTATAACAATTCTATTTATACTAAAACCTTTTTAATATTGAAATAATCGAGTCTCACTATTTTTAAAACCATTATCACTTCTAAACTACCATTTTCTAGGATTTTACAAAATTATTCGACCTTTACAAAATTAATACATGATTTTATTGTCATTTTTAGTTATCTATAATGTAAAGCATCTTTTCTTACTGCCTTAAGGTTTAGGGTTTGGCCTTTTAGTGGGCCTAAGATCAGCCCACTTAGAGGCTTCAAGACCCTAAGCCGCCTTTTCAGTTTCCATTTTGCTTGTACCTGGCAAACAGCTCACTCTCAAACCCTTCTCTTTGTTACAGAGCTCTGCTAGGGTTTTGGCTTCCTTCCCTTTTCCAGGCTAGCTAATCGATCTTTTTCGTTCCTCTATTCCACATAAGTTCTCTTAGCTTATCTTTGCCTTTTCCCAACTGGTCTTCTGAGCCAATAAAGATTCGTCGTGATAACATTGTGTTCAGCTTACAAAATCTGGTCCTAGAGCTACTGTGCTCAACTGGTTGGGTGTGCGAGTCTTTGGTAGCCTTCTTCCAGGTAAGGGAAGCTAGGGCTTTGTTGTTTTCCAGTTTTAGATGCCTGTTTGGTTGATTTTACGTACTGGATGGTTGATATATGTTATTGGTTGTGTCAAAATTTGTGGATTGTACTACTATGATGATGCAAATTTGTTTCTGCGCGAGAGAGAGTGGTGAGTTCTGCTGAACTTGCCCAGGCGAGCGGGTTGGTCACACAAAACGAAAGCTCTCGCCTGAGCGAGAACAGCAGCAGCTCACTTCCATCTCTGTTTTGAGGGCTCACCTAAGCGAAGGCCACTCGCTTGAGTGAGGGTAGTCTCGCCTGAGCGAGCTGGGCTAGCTTGAGAGAGACCTCGACGTGCTCCCTGTTGCAGTCTCGCCCAGGCAAGAGTAGGTAGCTTAAGCGAGGGGTTCTTCTCACCTGAGTGAGGGCTCTTTAGCTTGAGCGAGGTTGGCATTGTTAAATGTATATATAAGTATGCCTCACATGATTGGTTGATGTGTGCTTGAAATAGTTCAAGCCATGATGCTATATGTACTTTATATGTTATATTGGGGTTGGAAATTGATGTATTTGGCATGGACGTGGTGTGATATATGCTTGGTTAGTTTGGTGTATATATATATATGCACATTGGCATGAGATTGATGTGTATGAGAACGCTATGAGTGGTTGGTGAAACATGGATAAAGTGTGGATAGGACATAATTCCATGAACTTCATATTGAGTGTTCATGGTAGTGCCTCATCTAATGGATGTAATCCCATAGACCCTTCTAGTGAGAATTCTTGGTGGTGCTTCAACTTAAGGACGTAATTCCACGAGGGTACCGTGGTGGTGCCTCAAGGTCAGGAGGCAATTCCACGGAGGCCTCGTGGTGGTGCCTCACGTACGGACGTAATTCCACGAAGGCCTCATTTCATAACTCACGTGTGGATGTCTGTTGTTTATGCTTGATTGTGAAAGGTGCATATTGAGTGTCATGATATAAGAATCTTTTTCACTAGCTTGTTATGTGTGTGGTTTTTTCTCTTGCGATGATCATCATTTTTTATTGATGTGAGCAGGTGTGAGAGCCCCTGGCAGTGGTAATGACAACATGGATACTGCAACTTGATGGGTATGGACTGGTATTGGGCTCTCTATGGAGCCCTCCGCTGAAGAAATGTTATTAGTTATATTTCTCTTGTTCTGGACAAGAGCTTGTGTAACTTTTGATCTATTGTACTTACGTTAGGAAGTGTGGTGCCCCTTTCCTTTTGTTATGAATATGTTTGGGGTACTATGTATGTTCATATCCCATTTTTTGTACTCTCTGGACATGTATGTATGTGGCATTTTATTAAATTGGATTCATCTATTTAATTGGGATGTTACATTTATGGTATCAAAGCAGTCGTTCCTTAGGATCTATGGTCTAGTGTGCTTGCTTAGCTACTGTTGTGGCTTGGGTGTTGCTAGCTAACTTTTCATCTAACCAAGGCTAACTTTTGTTTTTCCTGTGTGCCAGTGACATGGCACCTCCGCGTAGGAACTCTCAGTCTTCTCAAGGTGACGCAGCGAATATCGCTAGGGCGATAGAAGCTATGGTGGCCGCCTTAACTCAACAGAGCACTAATATGATGCAACAACATGAAGCATCGATGTAGTGCCAGGCAACATCTTTAGAGCAGTAATAGTTGGTGATGCAACAGATGGAGGCTGCAAGGTTGGCTGCTGAGGACACCAATAGGCAGCAGATAGAGGCCCTCCGCCAATTAGAGGAGAATAGGACCGCCGCACCTGTCCACGACCCTGAACCAAGATCTCTCCATCGAGAATGGAGTCTGGAGGACTTTCTAAAACACCATCTAATCAATTTCAATGGGAAGACCAGTCTGGATGTCGCAGACCAGTGGATGAAGGACATTGAGAGAATATTCGATGCCAAGATGTGCCCCGAGGAGAGTAGATTGGCCTTTGTAAGACCCGTGAAAATTAATTAATTAAATAAATAATTAATTAATAAACACGAGTAGGAAGAGCCTTTATGGCATTAAATATTGTTGGATATGATGTGGAAAAGTACTAGCTCAAGTACTTTGATTGAGTACTTTGATTGTGTGAAAGGATTTGGGTTCGAGTCCTATGTATGCTTGAGTACTTTGATTGTTGTATGCTTGTTGGGGGAAAAAGAGGGGTTTTAGCAGTGCTAAACATTGACTCTGAGAGAAGGACGAAAATTGGGTTGGGAGTGGTGAGTTTGAGTGCGCAAAAGGTGAATTGAAAGGAGGCTTGAGGAGAAGCATTCTTTTCTCCGAATTTTTGATCAATAATTCCAGGTTAGGGGAGCTGAAATCCTATTCTTTTCGTACTGTTGTGATATGTATAAAATTCTGATGGGTTTATGCTATAAAATTCGAGTTATGTATGATGGAGATTAGGGGTTTGGGTGCTATGATCATTGCTTTAACAAATTTCTCAATTAATTGGATGAACAGGGGTATTTTCTATACTGTACAGATGGTTTGTGGTTCGACTTGGATTTTTGGGAACCAAAATTGTGCCCAAGTTATGTTTATATGATTGTGCATTGTTTCTCAATTGAATGGTATTATTTGTTGTGCGAATTGGGCAAGGTTGGGTGAATTGTGTGCGTGAACAGAGTTGAAACCATGCAAGTCTTGCCCAAGCGAGTCCATCTCGCCTAAGCAAGAGTTGCAGAGTCTCGTTTTTGGTTCTGGTTCGCGTTTCTCGCCTAGGCGATCATGGACGGGGTTGAGCGACTTGGTCTCCCGCTCAGGCGGGAGACACTCGCCCAAGCGAGGTCACGAGGAAAGCTAGATGTTTTGAGCGTGACTTCTCACCTAGGCGAGAGGTTTTGGGGTTCTGAGCGATAGGCATGCTCGCTTAGGCGAGAATGGCTCGCCTAAGTGAGATTGCAATGAGACGTGGTGTGTTTCCTTGTTGAATCCTCATCCAAGCAAGGATCTTTGTGTGTGTTGAGCGACTTGAGGTCTCGCTCAAGCGAGAAGAGCTCGCCTAAGCGACATGACGAGGTACAACCACTATTACACGCTCGCTCAAGCGAGGTGGGCTAGCCTAAGCGAGACCGAGGTTCTAGCTTGGGCGAACAGACGTGGCTTAAGTGAGAGTGGCGCGGAGCCATGTGTTTGTGCACTGTTTGGACTGTTTTCTTGTTATTTCCTAAAGGATAGGAATTATATGCTTGTGTTTGTGGTGTTTGGGCTTGAAGGACTAAGTCCAATAGGGGTCTGGGATGTGCTTGAGGGTTGGACGCATGATGGGCATGGAACTGGTTGAGTTCCTATCGGTTGCTAATGGGTGAGGAGTCCTTAGTATGGCGATTACATGCGTCAGATGCACGATGAGTAAGGAACTGTTATGTTCCCATTGGCTACTATTGGGCGAGGAGTCCATAGTATGGTGATTGCGTGCGTGCCAAGGTCCAAGTTAAGAAGGCTTGGATGATTTACTATAGACGAGGAGTCTGTAGGGCAGGACTATGAGCAGGATAGGTTCATAAGGTTGGACCACAAATGTGGAAGCACAATGAAGTCCCAAGACCTAGTTCATGTATATGACTCATGAAGGACTATGAGATCATGGATGGGTCATTTGAAAACAATGAAATACTTAGTCTTGTTAATTTTGGGATGGGTGGCATATTTATTTCATGTATATTTTTATATATTGTGCATAGCTCACCCTTTCTGTGTGTGTGACGATGATTGGATAACTTGTTATCCGGGAGCAGATGATTTGACAGGTGGGCCAGGAGATGCTTAGAGGCGGAGTGCAGGGGCTACCTAGGCTTTTGAAAGGATTTTTATATTTAGAATTTTGATGTAAATTCTATTATGTTGAATTTTGATGGATTTTGTAATACTGTAACTACGAGCATATGAATTATGTTATAGTAAAGATTTTAATTTCCCGTGTTTTGGGAAATGGTATTATATTAAATGAGGTTTTATTTTCACTTCCTATTTTATTTACTAAAAATTAGTAATATTCCTTAGGGATGTTACAATTGGTATTAGAGCAAAAGTTTTGAAAATATTTTCAAAAATATTTTGGGGCTTTTGGGGAGTGAGCTTACCGTTTGATTTTGTGTGTGATTTAGTTGTATGTTTGTAAGAGATGAGTGGCTTTGTTTAACTAAGTGAATCGGTTTTAACAGTTGTAATGTGGCATATCCAGGCTATGGCTGCTAACAGGAGGAGAAGGAGTAGTGGTGCTGATGACATCGCAGAGGCTATTCACCGGATGGTGGATGCGATGCAGACACCGGTAGCAGCGCAGCCTAGGACGGCGATTGCACTAGTTAGAGTGCCGACTGTGGGGGACTTCCTGCGCCACAAGCTTGCGAAGTTTACACTATGTTGCTGGATGAAGAATGGCGATGCAGCAAATTCGAGAATGGTCTCCATGGAGATCTTCGGTTAATGGTGGCCCCACTATCGATCAAGGACTTTGCAGCTTTGGTGGAGAAGGCTAGGGTCATGGAGAAGATTAAGGTGGAGGTGGAAACTCAGCACCCACACTAGCAGAGAGTGGGAGGACCATCTGGGTCCAGATATAGGCACGAGGAAAGCAGGAAACCCTATACTAGGCCCCATTCCCAGTCTCCGGGGTCTAGGGAGTCTTCTTCCCATCAGGGTACAATTCAGTGCTACTAGTGTGGGGGATCGATAAGAGGAATGTTTGCCCCCAGCTTGCAAGCTTCAAGAGGTGCAACAACTGTGGCAAGGAAGGCCACTTTGGCAGGGATTGCCCCAACCTCACGAGGACACTGACACGTCCCTCAATTCCGGCCCCAGCCCAGAACCAACAGAGGAGGGGAAGCAACAGGCCTCAGGCATCAAACATAGTGTACGCCATGACAAGAGCGGAGGTAGCAGGCTCAGGTAACCTCGTCATGGGTCGTTGTGTGATTGCTGATAAATCTGCATGTGTATTGTATGACTCTAGAGTGACACACTCTTTTGTGTCAGAAACTTGTGTGCAAAGGTTAGGTCTACCAGTTTGTGAGCTACAATGTAACCTTGTGATGTCCACTCCGGCGTCCGGTTAGGTTAGGACATTGTCCTTGTGTGTTAGGTGTCACGTGGAGGTAGAAGGTCGCGTGTACAAGGTGAATCTGATATGCCTACCTCTACAAGAGTTAGAGGTGATCTTGGGAATGGATTAGCTCTCTAACAATCGCATTCTTATAGATTTCCGAGAGAAGAAGTTATTATTTCCCAACTAAGAGGAGTCTGAGTTGCTATCATCTAACGGGGTTATGAAGGAGCTACAGGACGGTGCTCAGTGTTTCCTAATCTTCACACATCTAGAGGTGGAGGGAGAAGAGATGAAGTCTGTCATACCGGTGGTGCAAGAATTTGAAGACATATTTCCAAATGAGGTACCAAGGTTACCTCAAAGTAGAGAAGTGGAGTTCTCGATTAACTTGGTACCTGAATCGGAGCAATGTCGATGGCTCAATACCGTATGGCTCCGACAGAGTTGGTGGAACTCAAGAAGCAAATAGAGGAGTTGTTGGGAAAGCAGTTCATACGACCCAACACTTCGCCTTTGGGAGCACCAATACTGTTGGTGAAGAAGAGGATGGGAGTTCACGTCTGTGCATGGACTACCAGCAGCTGAACAAAATGACTATAAAGAACAAGTATCCCCTGTTGAGGATAGACGATTTGTTGGATCAGTTGCATGGGGCATCGGTATTCTCGAAGATTGATTTGAGGTCAGGATACAATCAAATCTTAGTTAAGGCTGATGATGTGCAGAAGACGGCCTTCAGGTCCCGTGATGGGCACTACAAATACGTGGTTATGCCTTTTGGGGTGACCAATGCTCCGATAGTGTTTATAGACTACATGAACAAGATCTTCAACCCATTCTTAGATAAGTTCGTGGTAGTCTTTATAGAAGACATCCTTATCTATTCTAGAACTCAAGAGGAGCATGTCGAGGACCTGGGGCTAGTGCTTGGCATTCTGAGGGAGAAGCAACTATATGCCAAAATGTACAAGTGCAAATTTTGGATGGATGAAGTGCAATTCTTGGGCCATGTGATATCTGCACAAGGCATAGCAGTGGATCCAGCAAAAGTTGAGGCGGTAGTAAAATGGGAAAGTCCCAAGTCGGCGACTGAGATCAGAAGTTTCGTGGGTCTAGCCGACTACTACAAGAGATTCATAGAGGGATTCTCCAAAATAGTGGTGCCTCTAACGCAGCTTACCCGGAAGGACCAACCTTTTGTTTGGACGGATAAGTGTGAGGAAAGCTTTCAGGAGCTTAAACAGAGGTTGATGAGTGCTCCAGTGTTAGTCATTCCTGATGTTGGTAGACCCTTTGAGGTTTACTGTGATGCCTCTCACTTAGGGCTTGGTTGTGTTTTGATGCAAGAGAAGAAGGCAGTGGCATATGCATCGAGACAACTCAAAGTACATGAGAGAAAGTACCACACTCATGACCTAGAGTTGGACGCTATAGTATTTGTCTTGAAAATCTGGAGGCACTATCTTTATGGTGCCCAATTTCGTGTGTGCAGTGATCACAAGAGCCTCAAGTATCTATTTGATTAGAAGGAGCTGAACATGAGTCAGAGAAGATGGATGCAATTCTTGAAGGATTATAATTTTGAGCTTTTGTATCATCCAGAGAAGGCGAACGTAGTAGTTGATGCTTTGAGTAGGAAGACGGTACATACCGTACACCTCATGATCAGGGAGGTGGAACTACTGGAGAAATTTAGAGACATGAAAATACAGGTGGAGTTAGAATCAAAATTCATTAGGTGTAGTAACCTGACCATATCTAGTGACTTCCTGGACTCAGTTAGAGAAAGACAGTTGTTGGATGCTAGTCTGAACAGGGTTAGAGAGCAACTGTGGTCAGAAGAGGCAAAGGATTTTGCTTTGGGTAATGATGGCATATTGAGATTTCAGGGTAAAGTGTGTGTGCCTGATGATGTTGAAGAGAAGAAATTGATCCTCGAGGAAGGACATAAGAGTCGTCTTTGCTTGCATCCTGGCATGACTAAGATGTATCAAGACTTCAAGGAAAATTTTTTGTGGCAGGGTATGAAGAAAGATGTAGCTCAGTTTGTATCTGCCTGTCTGACCTGTCAAAAGGCAAAGGTGGAACATCAAAGACCTGGTGGAATCCTATAGCCTCTGGAGATACCAGTGTGGAAATGGGATAGCACCTCGATGGATTTTGTGACCCATTTGCCACGAACTTTTAGAGGGCATGACACCATCTGGGTGATAGTGGATCAATTGACCAAGAGTGCTCATTTCTTAGCAATGAACTTGAGGATGACTATGGTTAAGTTGGCTCAATTGTACATCAAGGATATTGTGAGGTTGCATAGGGTGCCTTCGAGCATTGTATCAGACAGGGATCCGCGATTCACATCACAATTTTGGCAGACCTTGCTGAGTGCTCTAGGAAGCAAGCTCACGATGAGTTCAGCCTATCATCCTCAAACAGATGGTCAGTAAGAGAGGACGACCCAATCACTTGAGGACTTACTACGAACGTGCATACTGGATCACTTGGGTGCTTGGGATGAAGTGTTATCATTGATTGAGTTCACCTACAACAATAGTTTCCATGCGAGCATTGGGATGGCACCATATGAGGCTCTTTGTGGTCGAAAGTGTAGGTGTCCGCTGTGTTGGTATCAGGATGGGGAAGCAGTACTTAAGGGACCAGAATTATTAGAACAGACAACTAAGAAGATAAGAATGGTGAGAGATAGGATACATGCCTCTCAGAGTAGGCAGAAGGCTTATGCAGACCGTAGGAGGAGACCCTTGGAATTCGTAGTTGGAGATCACGTATTCTTGAGGGTGACTAGAACCACCGGTGTGGGAAGGGCTCTCCGCTCAAGAAAACTTTCTCCTAAGTTCCTTGGCCTTATCAAATCTCGAGGAGGATTGGGCTGGTGGCTTGTGAGGTTTCCTTGCCTCCAAAGTTGGCAAATCTCCATCCGGTATTCCACGTGTCACAGCTGAGAAAGTATGTTTTTGACCCCTCTCACGTGTTGGAAGTCGAGGATGTACAGATGGAAGTACCACCCATATCTTTAGAGGGTAGTCGACTGGAGGAGCGTCGGGGAAGGCCAGTCAGTCTAGTCAAAGTCATTTGGGATCGGAGGACTGGTGACTCCACTTGGGAGTTGGAGAAGGACATGAGGAAGTCACACCTGCATCTTTTTCCTGGTAAGTCTTCATTTTCGAGGATGAAAATATTGTTGTTGGGGAGATTGTAAAGCCCTTTTTCTTACTGTCTTAAGGTTTAGGGCTTGGCCTTTTAGTGGACCTAAGATCAGCCCACTTAGAGGCTTCAGGACCCAAAGCTGCCCTTTCAGTTTCCATTCTACTTGTACTTGGCAAACAACTCACTCTTAAACCCTTCTCTTCGTTACAGAGCTTTGCTAGGGTTTTGGCTTCCTTCCCTTTTCCAAGCTAGCTAATCAATCTTTTCCGTTCCTCTATTCCACGTTAGTTCTTTTAGCCCATCTTCGCCTTTTCCCAGCTGGTTTTCTGAGCCAACAAAGATTCGTCATGATAACATTGTGTTCTTTCCGATTTCACCTCTTTTCAGCTCACAAAATCTGGTCCTAGAGCTGTTGTGCTCAGCTGGTTGGGTGGACGAGTCTTTGGTAGCCTTCTTCCAGGTAAGGGAAGCTAGGGCTTTATTGTTTTCCAGTTTTAGATGCCTGTTTGGTTGATTTTATGTACTGGATGGTTGATATATGTTATTGGTTGTGTGAAAATGCGTGGATTGTACTGCTATGATGATGCGAATCTGTTTCTACGCGAGAGAGAGTCGTGAGCTCTATTGAACTCACCTAGGTGAGCGGGTTGGTCGCTTAAAACGAAAGCTCTCGCTTAAGCGAAGAGCTCTTGCCTGAGCGAGAGCAGCAGCTCACTCCCAACTCTGTTTCGAGGGCTCGCCTAAGCGAAGGCCACTCGCCTGAGCGAGGGTAGTCTCACCTGAGCGAGTTGGGCTAGCTTGAGCAAGACCTCGACGTGCTCCCTATTGCAGTCTCACCCAGGCAAGAGTAGGTAGCTTGAGCGAGGGGTTTCTCTCGCCTGAACAAGGGCTCTTTAGCTTGAGCGAGGTTGGCATTGTTAAGTGTATATATAAGTATGCCTCACATGATTGGTTGATGTGCGCTTGAAACAGTTCAAGCCATGATGCTATATGTACTTTATGTGTTATATTAGGGTTGGAAATTGATGTGTTTGGCATGGACTTGGTGTGATATATGCTTGGTTAGTTTGGTGTATATATATGCATATTGACATGAGATTGATGTGTATGAGAACGGTATGAGTGGTTGGTGAAACATGGATAAAGTATGGGTAGGACGTAATTCCATGACCTTTATAGTGAGTGTTCATGATGGTGCCTCATTTAATGGACGTAATCCCATGGACCTTCTAGTGAGAGTTCTTGGTGGTGCCTCAACTTAAGGACGTAATTCCACGAGGGTACCGTGGTGGTGCCTCAAGGTCATGACGCAATTCCACAGAGGCCTCGTGGTGGTGCCTCATGTACGGACGTAATTCCACGAAGGCCTCGTGGTGGTGCCTCACTGCTAGGACATAATTCCATGGTCTCGTGGTGGTGCCTTGTTGTACGTATCCGGATGGTCAAGTCTAAGAGTCTTAATTGTTTCGGTAACTCACGTGTGGATGTCTATTGTTTATGCTTGATTGTGAAAGGTGCATATTGAGTGTCATGATATAAGAATATTTTTCACTAGCTTACCCTAATGAAGGATTATGTTGTTTTCTTTTAAGATTGTTTAATATGGTGTGAGTTGATTAAGAAAGCTAAGTGAAATCCCCACTGGACATTAAGATAGCAAGCTATCTAGATGTGAAGGTTCCATTCCCAAAGCTCAAGAGAAGAAGATGATGGATTGATTCAAAACAAAAAGGAAATAGAAAGCACATAAACCATAGAAAACCAAGAACAATTAAAGGAAGAAGAAAACATAAAATGGAAAGGAAAGGAATGGTAAAAATGTGAGAAGCACGCCACTACAAGGCTAGGCTAGAAGCCATGGCAACCTTGAAGATGAGTGGATGTGTGTCGCCACTTGCTATGCAAGATAAGGCTTAAAAGTATTCACTCTCTAGGGAGGAAACTCTCACAAATGGTTGAGACACAAGAGTGTTTTTACTTCAAAATGTTCAACCCTTTTACATGTCTAGGAGCACCCCTTATATAGAAGAGTTTAGGGGCCTCTAAGAAAATAAAAGAT
>Ga0214544_1007942_pt1 | contig 18158 bp, 15 predicted proteins | sample CNSS3metaG_FD_160074 | JGI IMG/M metagenome (GOLD analysis project Ga0214544, IMG submission 160074) | Root nodule microbial communities from cowpea collected in UCLA plant growth center, Los Angeles, California, USA - CNSS3 | ecosystem: Host-associated > Plants > Roots > Nodule | place: USA... | reverse complement strand
TCTAACTTCGACCAATATGGAAGGTCAAAGAATATTGATTTTTTCTTCCAAGGGCTCGATGCAGATGACTTCTTGGACATTTTACCAAATACATGATGTACTTTATTAACTTTTTCATGAATTTGAACGCCAGTTAATGGAGTTGGTGCTTTGTCATTCTCTTGATGTCCATTGAATGCTTTCTTTAACCTTCGATAAGGATGATTAGCTTGTAAAAGAACGAAATTGTTCGCGTGGAAATTTACCTTAAAGAAAACCGCGGCGCGATAATTATGGCAAAAGAACGAAAATGTTCACGTGGTGGTGGAGGGACGCCGGAACACTTCCAGAGAGACAGAGAGAGGGACGATTGGTCGGAGCAGCGTGGCCGGACGCGAGACGAGACGGCGACAGGGGGCTCGCGTGGTGGTCTCGCATGGTGGTGACGGACGCGAGACGAGACGGCGGCAGTGGCTCGCGTGGTGGTGGTTGGACACGAGACGAGACGGCGGTGGCTGGACGCGAGATGAGACGGCGGTGGCAGGAGGCTCGCGTGGTGGTCTCGAGTGGTGGGCTCGCCGGAAGTCGCAAAGAGAATAAGAGACGACGGCAGCGCAATAGTGGCAGTGGCAGTGGAAGCGGCAGCACGAGAGGCGGTGGCAGTGGCAGCACGGAGCTCGCGTTGTTGGAGTGGCCGGAACTTGCAGAGAGTCGCCGAAATTTGTAGAGAGAAATGGAGGAGCAGCTGGCGCGCGCGAGGAAGAAAGGGGTTCTGTTTTTGAGCCCTAATTAAACTATATGGCCTCGGTTCAACTTAGAACCGAGGCATATAACCCCTATTTGGCCTCGGTTCCCAAACACCCGAGGCATATAACCCCTTTGGCACCGACTTTTCCCCAACCGAAGCCTATAGGTCCCAACGTCAATGGCATTTTTGAAATTTCTGGCAACCTTTTTGGCTTCGGGCCTCCTTAACCGAGGCCTATTACAGCTTTTGGCACCGGTTTTTTCTGAAATGAGGCCTATAACAGAGTTTGGCACCGGTTTTTCTATGAACTGAGGCCTATAAGTTGCCTTTATTTTCAAAATTGCCACCGCACCGTTATATGCTTCGGTTCCTGGCCATCCGAGGCCTATAAGGCGAGGTAAAAATGCATTTCTACACTAGTGTGTGTTAGCATCTTGTCTTGAGCAGTTTGTCTTCATTGCCTAAGTCATGTTCTTGCTTGATAAATGTTTTTATGCTATTATTGGCCTAGTATATTTGATTGAGTTTGAGCGTTGTATCAGTCTGTGTGAGCATTCACGAGTTTCATGTTTCTTTTTGCAATTTAGATTTGCTTCGGTCAACTCATATCCAGATTTTGAAAATATTGCATGGTTGTTGGAGTTATTTGAATCTGATTTACAAACAACATTCATGTCTCTTATTTGAAAGCTAGATCATATTTTTTTTGTTTTTGTGGTTAGCCTAGTTATCTGTCTTTGAATGTTGATTCATCTTTTGTTGATTTGCAACTTATGTTTCCACAGAATATGGCCATTAAAAATAGTTGTAGTATTGTTGATTCATTTAGTCTGTGACAGACACATTTGTCTACTATTGTAACTCATTTCCTTTGCTGCAATTATGTGAACTAGTTTAGTGTTATCCATGTATATTAGTTGCATCTATGGTTATATTCTATTGAGAAGAGTTGAATTTGTGAGCATTCTGTTTGCTACATCATATATGGTCTTTCTTGTTGAGTGAAGTTGTTCGGCCATTTCTATTTCATTGCATCAGCATCAGTCTGTTGACTTTCATTGCCTCATTAAGTTTACTACATTGATTCAGATTCTTCTTTGTTGCCTTTTCAGTGCAGTCATGTTTTACAATGTTGTCTTCCATTTTTCTGGCAATTTATTTGATGTTGAACGTTGTCTTCTATTGATTGTTCTTGTTAAGTCACACTCTGCTGCATCTTGATGTTTGTTTCTACACTAACTGAAGGTCTCATTCCACCTGTGTCTTTCAAAATTTTTTTAGTTGAATCATTTGTTCATTCTTCATGTGCATATGTTAATTGACATTGGAAACCTAAAAATTATTGTGAAATGTGGCCTCAACTAAAGAACATGTTCGATCTTTGAAAGTTGAAAAGAAATCAGTAAAAGTAAAACAGTTATATGAAAATCAGTGGGAAGAAATTGATGATAAGAACATCTGGAAAAAGGCAGTTGCTAGTGCAGTTCATAACTTCATCCTTACATTGTATTTTTAGTTTCAATTTGAGATGCATGTGCACTGTTTTGGATTCAACTTGTTTTGGGTCTTCCTTATTTTAGTTTTGTTAATCTTGTTTTTGTGTAATTCCTTCTCCGTTTTCTATTTTCTGTTTGTTTCATTTGGCTTAGGTGGGAAAATGCTTTTGAGCAATCCCAATCTAGCTTGGTTTGTAATAGTTTTTAAATGTGTAGTGTGAGGTCATCAAGGGGTTCCAAGTGCCACTTGATTCTTCACATAGGAAAAATTCTCCTCTAGTTTATGTTTTTATGTTTTCTTGTTTTTTATGTTTTAAATATCCAGGTTTTATGTGATTTATATGTTTGTAATTTTGTTTTAGGTCACTGATATCTAGGTGTCATGCGTTTAACACCTAGCTGACCTTCTTTTGGTCTTTAGGTTTTCAATTAGTCCACACACTTAAAAAAATTCTTTTTAACACAATCTGTTTTCCTTTGAATTTTTCTTGAGAATTTTTGTAAAAGAATTTTAGAGATCTATGGCTAGGAAAGACTTGGTTCCTAAGCTTGTCCATGAGACTCACCTCCCTTTCCTAAGAGTATCTCAATAAATCTTTTCCATTATTTTCTCTTTAGAAATTCTTCAAGTTCTTTGTGAAAAATTGTTTTCATAAAAGTGCTTTTTGAAATCAAATGAGTTTTCCTTCTTCTAGTCGTATGCATTTAGGTAGGCATAGTAATGTGCATTTAGGTAGGCATAATAGTAATGAGTTGCATGATAATGCTGTCCTTGACGTGATCAAATTAATACTACTAAACTATAACAACTTCAGTATTGCTAAGATAGTAGTCAAGAAAATAGAAAGGGTAAAGTAACCATAGGTCGTCTCCCAACGAACACGGAATTGATTTTTAACAAATTAGTTCTTATAAAACTATACAAATGAGTTAGTCAAATAAAATAAAAAATACAGGGGATGAAGATAAACAAAGATAGAAATAAAATTTAAAAGATAAAAAGAAAAAAAAATAATAGTAAAGAAAATAGATTGATTCCATTGCTTTTTCAAAATAAATTCATCATTGGTTATCTAAAGATTATTGCTCAATTAATTATTGTTGTAGATTTACAAATAAATCGATGTAAAGTCTCAATTAATTTGTTGGCGTTCTCATTTTTAACCAAAGTACAGTCTCAATTAAAAGTGAGAACTTTTAGATTATCCAAAGTAAATTTAACCAAAGTACAGTCTCAATCAAATTTACTATGCCTAATCATGTCTATTCTTTTATCTCCTCACCAAATAAAAAACTTAATTAATCAAAGTAAAGTCTCAATTAGTTGTAGTTAGAGTAAATACCTTTAACCAAAGTAAAGTCTCAATTATTGGTAAAAACTCATTTAATCATATGAAAGTTTCTAAATAAAATCAAAGTAAAGTCTTAATTAAATTTAAAAACCCTTCACTCATATGATCAACATGCATATAAATTTAAAATCATTACTTTTTATGTGATTCAAAGATAAAAGACATAAATGAAATAAAATACCTCAGAACAAGTTTTGAAATTGCTCAATTTTGCCCAGAAGTGAAAAAGGATAAGTCTGTGGTTATGATGAGTGCGTATTTTTGCCCTCATTCAGTGTTTAATTCTGGGTATTTAATAGAATTTGTGTGCTTAAAGAGTGATTTAATTGATAATTCTAATAATTAGGTTGTTTGAGTTTGTGTGATAAAAATGTCTTAAAAAGTGATTTTTAGTTGCATAAATTATTTCTTGGATATTTTAATGTTTGTTGATGCAGCTGAAATTAAGATTAACCTCATTCAAAGTGGGAATATAAATTGATTGTAGTTACAAACCACCTTTAAATAAGGTGAAATTAACAAGTTGTAGAAAAATCACTTATGCACCCACAGTTTTTGCTTATACACTCCCCTCTTTCTAAATGGGTCTCACTAAAAACCTATTTTGCACCCCCTAATATGTCTATTTACACCTCCTCCTACCACTTAAACCCAACTCACTTAGATCATGCCATGTGACAATCCCCACCTTTCAAATCAGGCCAACCATATGCTGACACGTGTCATTATCCTTACAAACACATCTACACCAATTAGAGAGTGACACCTCATCATCTCCTTCCCATCTCACAAACTTGAAACCCTAACCCAAATCTGCCACCCACGATTGCCGCCACCGCGAGTTCCTCCGACCACCGCGAACCAGAAAATGGAAGCAACACTTTCCATCCTTCTCGCCTGCAGTAGAGGAGAAGCCGTCATTGCACCTGCGACAACAACCAGATGGTGGCAGAAACCCTAATTCTAATATGAGAGAAGGAGAAGGCTGCCACGTGTCATCCTGTCAATGGACAGTCAAATAGTCAACTAGTCAAAAGTTGGTCAAATCTGGTCAAAAAGTGAAAGACTGGTCAAAGGAGAGGGGTTTATTTGCAAATATTGATATTTTTGGATGTCTTTGCAAAATTGAACTACAGGATTGAAAATGGGTTATTTAGAAAATTAATACAAATATTATTTGGTAATAATTTATCAGATATCTTTAAATAACTAATTTATTTAATTATATCATAAATTATTAACCAACTATATTTGTCAAATAGTTTATATCTCTCCAAATATCTTTGAATATTTATCTTTATCTTTATTTTAAAAGATATTTGAGAGGTTTTAGCAACAAAAAAGCCTAGTCCAATTCCTATATAAAGAACTAAGGGAGAAGCAAAAAGAAAAAGTTCGAGACTTCGGAGTTTTGGAACCCTTAGGGGGGCCTAATTTTGTTTCCTTTCTCTCTCTACATTCTTCTATCTTTATTTTATTTTGTGTTTCATTATGGATTTTAAGGTTAGAATGAAATAATTTCTTTGTTCTTTTTATTATTGTTGAGGTTTTCATTCATCTATGTCTTTTATCTTTGAATCACATAAAAAGTAATGATTTTAAATCTATATGCAGGTTGATCATATGAGTACAAGGGTTTTTAAATCTAATTGAAACTTTACTTTGATTTTATTTAGAAACTTTCATGTGATTAAATGAGTTTTTACCAATAATGGAGACTTTACTTTGATGAAAGGTATTTACTCTAACGAAAATTAATTGAGACTTTACTTTGATTAACTAAGCTTTTTATTTGGTGAGGAGATAAAAGAATAGACATGATTATCCATAGTCAAATTTGATTGAGACTATACTTTGGTTGAATTTACTGTGGATAATCTAAAAGTTCTCACTTTTAATTGAGACTGTACTTTGGTTAAAAGTGAGAACGCCAACAAATTAATTGAGACTTTACATTGATTAATTTGCAAATCTACAACAATAATTAATTGAGCAATAATCTTTAGATAACCGATGATGAATCTATTTTGAAAAAGCAATGGAATCAATCTATTTTCTTTACTTTTGATTTTATTTCTTTTTATCTTTTCTATTTTTTTCTTTGTTTATCTTAATCCTTTCATATAGATTTTATAAGAACTAACTTGTTAAAAATCAATTCTGTGTTCGTTGGGAGACGACTTTGGGTTACTTTACCCTTTCTATTTTGTTGACTACTATCTTAGCAATACTAATGTTGCTATAGTTGCATCATACCTTTCATAGTGACATTCCACTCTCTAGGGAAGATATATGACCAATATCCTTTAGAGATTGGATGTGGGATACAGAGAAATTGGTGCAACCATTGTTTCGTAAATATAGTCAATTAGCCATTCTTAGGCATGTTACTTCTAGGTTCATAGGGCGTGCATCTGAGTGGTGGCAAACTAGACATCTAGAGTGCAAAAGGGGAGAGAAACATGCATTAATACATTTTATGAATTGAAAACATGCATGTGGAAACATTTCATTCCCACTTCATTTCGGATAACAAGAGAGCAACAAGCTAGGATAGAACACTTCATTGACATAGGTGATGCATTCATCCAAAATCTTGCTAAGTTTTCTAGACTAGAAAAAAGATTTTAAGCACAATTTGGACTTTCTCTTAAGTGAACAAAGAAATGGAAAAAAACATAAGAGAGAGCAAGCAAAACTTAAAAAGCTTCGAGAGTGTGAAAAGAAGAGAGAAAAAGAAGAGCTTGAGAAGCTTTATGCTAAAAGAGAACAAGAAGAATATGAGCAAAATGAAAAGAATAAACGAGATGAGGAAGAAAAGGCAAAAGAGGAGAGTCTTAGAAAAGTCAAAGAAGAGAATGAGAGAAAATAATTTGAAGCAAGAGAGAAAATAAAACAAGAGAATGCGCTTGCAATCCAATCACAAGTGGTAGGGTTAGAGAGCATTTCAAAAGAGAAAAAGGAACTCAATGTTAGGAATTTGGGGATCAATTCTTCACCAATTCCTTACATGAAGATCCAATTTCTAAAGGGAGTTCTCCCATCTTTACACTCTTCTCACTTTTTCATTAAATCTTTTGTTTTGTTTCCTTCTCAAACATTTTGTTCTCCATCTTGCGGAAAAACACACTTTAACTCTAAAATTCTTTTTAAAAATCATCTTAGTCAAAGTGTAATACACTGTTTTCGTGAAGTGGGCTGGATATCACCTTTTTCAATCTTTAAAAGCCCATTTTCACACATTTCTCAAGCAATTATACTACATGGTCATTATAATTTTAATGCCATTTTGTTTGATGACATGTAGTTTGATCCAGGTTGAACCTTCCACATTGGTTTTTGTGAGCCTTTCCACAACCCTCTTGATCTGAGGACAGATCCTCTTCAAGAGGGAGGGGATGATGTCACCCCATTAAGGCTCACAGCTTGGGCCATTGGCTAGGCCATTCCTTTTAATTTCTTTTATTTTTTTAATTAAATAAAAGTTGTTCTAATTGGGTTGGTTTTGCTAATTGCAGCTTAGTTCCAAGCTGCCAATTTCCTTAAGTGTTGGCATTGGGCTTGCGGCCCAATACTTCTCCACACCAAGTGCAACACATGTCATTAAATTGTTGTTCAGAGTTGGGCTGAAGCTTCACGTCCTGTGGCCCAATTCATTCAATCACGTGTGGCTTGCTCTTCAATCTACAACACCTTCACGTGTAAGCCCCAATCCTGCTGCTGTTGAAGAAAGCATGTTAATTGGGTCTGCACGTAGCAGCCCAATTTCATCAAGTAAAACCCAATTGCTTCTTCGCTTCTTCAAGGAGCTTAATTATTCCTTCAATCGTCTACCACCAACATTACCATTGCATCACGTGTCTAACCCTGTTTCCTGTATTTGCTAGGGTTCCTTCCCTTTGCATCATGTCGCTTAGTTTCATTCAACCCTTTCTTGGCCCTTCACGCATTCCACCTCTTCCTTTGCTGGGGTTACCTCACGCTTGGCCAAACAGGTTTATGGCATGTTCACGATAACACCGTTAGGGTTTCACGTTTCTTCCTCAACCCTTAGCCGTTAGGACATCTTGTTAGAACGGTGTTCCCCTTCTTTTCTGTTTTCACTGGTTGCCTTCATCTATAAAAGGCAAACCAAACCTTTGTATCGAGAAGCTTTGATGAATATGAGATTGGTTGAGATTACTCCCCTCACTCGTCAGCTCACCCTTCACCTTAGATGAGGATTTCTCCTCCTAGGGTTCCAAAAACCGTGTGTGTGTGTGAGTTTCCAGTGAGAAACCAGAGAGAATCGTCCTTTATCGTGTCTTTCGCTGTGTATGGATGATGTTTCGGGAGTTTCAATCGATAGAACACCAATCGGAGAGGTTTTCCGACGAATTCCGTGATGGACCAGTCTCATCAGGCGGAGAAGCTGTTGTTTTGTTAGGGTTTCTGGATTCTTTGTTGCTCATTGTTGAGCTTTTCTGCTGGTGAACTGTTATTTTAGTTTCATTCTTTGAGCAATCCTTTTGAGAAAATTGTCTTGTGTTTACTTTCTGCTTGTGGCCAATGTTTTGTGCCTTACCTCCTATATATCATTCAGTATATTATGGATAATTGTAAAAGGTTAATTCTGATATACTTTCTCGATTCTATTTTTTATACTATAAACATGCGACATTTTATTTATTAGAATTATTCTATTAAATTGAGACGTTACACTAATTTCACAAAAATAATTTTTTGAGTTCACGATAAAGAACAAGATAAGTTTCTCATATAAGAATTTATGTTAGAAAACAAATTTCATGAATACTATGTTGATACTAATGTTACTATCTCCTCTAAAATGGTGCTACTCTTCTTACTTGTCTGCAAAATGACTTGGTTTAGAATAGTGGCGAAGGATCGTTGGGGCAGGGGGTGGCCATGCCCCACACATTTTTTATTATTTTATATTATATATATATATATATATATATATATATATATATATATATATATATATATATATTAATTATGTTCAAATTTTTTATTATATATAACATATGGAAATTGATAGAAATTAAATGAGATATGTTTTTATTTATTTTATAAGGCATAACATTTAATGTTAATAAATATTAAAATATAAAATCAAATGTAATAAAGAATAAAAATATTTTTAAGATATTTTTTCATTTTCTTTCTCATTGTATTTTTAAGTTTTCCACAAATTATATTGACTTTTTGCTTTCATTTATCATTTGTTCTCTTTCATTTGTGAAGACAAATTGTAACTCTCTCGTATTACTTGATAGTGAAATATTTGTTTAATAGTTAACATTATTTTTTACAACATGAGCCTTATATTAATTTTTTTATGATTATATGAAAAAATGATTGTACTATGTGTTTTTTCATAATCATCTTTTAATGGGACTTGATTGTCATTGATTTTTTACTTTTAGTAACTCTTAATTTTGTTTTTTAATTAAATTATGATATATTATTTTTTAATCTTAAACTTAAGGTTAAACTATCTTTTTGGTCCCAATTTTCGTCAAGTTTTGTCAAATAAGTCTTAATTTTGGTTTTGTGTTCAAATAGGTCCCAATTTTCGTCAATTTTATTCAATTGGGTTCTTTTTTGCTAACATCGTTTAAATCATTAACAATCATGAACAATGATTGCCACGTGTTAGTTCGTGGTTTTTTTGAATTTTTTTAATTTTTCTTTTCATTTTTTTAATTTTTTTAAAATGTCCACATGTCAATCCAGTAGCATGCCATGTGTCAAAGTCAATGTTCTATATTCAATTTGGTCCCTATATTTGTTATTTTTGTTCAATGTAGTCCCAATTTTTGTTAACATAAACCAATTTTGGTCCGTCTCCAAATTGAAACCAAATTTAATTTTTATATTAAAATGCACATTTTTATTAAATATTTTTATATAATATATTAAAATTCACATCATTATAACTTTGATATAAAAATTAAATTTGGTCACATTTTCAATTAGGACAAAATTGATCAATTTTAAAACAAAAAAATTGGGACTAAATTGAACAAAAATAAAAATTAGGCATCAAATTGAATATAGAACATTGACTTTGACACGTGGCACACTATTGGGTTGACACGTGAACATTTAAAAAAAATAAAAAAGATTTTAAAAAAATTAAAAAAAATTGAAAAATTTTAAATTCAAAAAATAAATTCAAAAAAATTAAAAAAAAACCACAAAGTAACACGTGACAATCATTGTTCATGGCCTTTAGTGATTTAGACGATATTAGCAAAAAAGGACCTAATTGAACAAAATTGACGAAAATTGGGACCTATTTGAACAAAAAACCAAAATTATGACTTATTTGACAAAACTTCACGAAAATTGGGACCAAAAAGGTATTTTAACCTAAACTTAAAAAAGAAATAGGTATATTGATGAAGAATAAAATAATAGATGTATTTCTTAAAAGTGATAAAAAGAAAGCTATTGGCGAAAATGAAATCAATACAAATTCAATATCTTAGCTTTATATATCCTGAATCATGATACAAATGATCATATTGTTCTGTTAGAGGAACATGTTTTATATTAATTTTTCCTGGGAAAACAAAGAAGAGATGTTAAGGACACAAATATCACCTTACCTCAATCCGCAATCTCTTGAGTTGGCTCCTCCTCGGCTTACATATGTCATTTGTCGATGTACACGGTTTGGACCCTTGATTAAGGGACTAATGAAAGTGTACCTTTAATTGTTGGGGTCCACGTGTATTTATAGAGTTATTAATTATGTCTGCCCTTCTTTTAGGTTGGGCCATTGTTTGGGTCCTAGATGGGCTTGGGCCTAGCCCAAGCCCTTGGTACTTTGTTGGTACCAAGGGCCTAGCCCAGATGTCATCTTGTTTTCTAAAGTAGGCGACCTAGGTCGTTGTGTACTTTCGCTTGTCCGGTTAGTCACTCGATAATTTCATTTGCGAGGTTATATGTAGGCGGGCTTGTCGTGCGGTTTTATTAGTCTGCCTAGGTGTAGTACACCAGTCCCCTAGCCTTTGTCGGTGGAGGTATAGCGGCAAAGGATTGGAAGTGTGTGAGTAGTTTTCTTGGTCCGCTTAGGTGCAGTACACCAGTCCCCCAACCTTTAAATGTGATGAACAGTGTGAAGGCTAAAGTTTTAAAAGGTGGTAGTAGGTGAAAGGGTAGTAGATGTCAGAGGTCTAATCAGGGGGTTTCGCGTTGTCGTTTGAGGTGTTGTGATGTTTTACATTTTGTTGTGACGCTTTGTCTAATCGTTATTGGTGGCGGCAAAAGTTGAAGCGTTTGAGATGTTGGCTATAAATACAAATACGAAGGAGAAAAATTTTACTTTGGTTCATCTGCAAGAAATGTAAGAGTAGTTATTTGTGTGCGTTAGAGTTGTCCGATAAGTTCTGTGTATTTGTCGCCATCTTACTTGTGAAAAAGGTATGTCTAGTACTAGCGATAGTGTGTCATTATCTTCTTCGAGTAGTGGGAGTGAACAGGCTAGGGGATATGTGAGTGAGCGGTCTGATGATGGAAGTGGTGGTCCAACAGTAGGTATGGGGAGGATTCCGATGGAGACGATGATTGAGGTGAAAGAAAACCCTCTAAGGGAAATAGCAGAGAGTAATTGGCCGGCCAAGGCCGGGTATGAATGGGTAGCCGAGGATGTCCAAAACAAATATTCGTGTTCAGATGGTCGAGGTTGCTTGAGTCATGGCTCAACTGCATTCCTATCGTAGAGAGAGACATAAGTCGTGATATAGTGGCTTTAGAGCGGGTGAGTGTTGTCGACTGCGTTTGTCACGGCCAAGAGGGAGCGGTCGAGGGGCTCTTCTACATGTACATGTGTCATTTTTCACAACTGCACGTGAGGCTGCCTTTTGATGATTTCACCATAGGGGTACTACGTCTTCTAAACGTTGCCCCTACTTAGTTGCATCCGAATAGCTGGGCGTACTTGTAAGCTTTTCGTGTTCTCTGTCGCTCGTTGTATCTGTAACCATCCCCGCAGTCATTTTTGTATTTCTATGATACGAGGCCCAAACATTCGACAACATGGTTATCATTGATAAGTCGGTCGAGTATTAGTAGGCTAGAAGCGTTCACTCAATCATTCAAGCATTTCAAAGATGGGTTCTTCAAGGTATTAGTGAAGGAATCGGGGAGGTCGTACTTCTATATTGATGACGGGAGCACTAAGTTCCCTTTTAACTTGATCTATAACCCTTGGCGGTATAAGGACATGAAAATGGAGAGATTGTCGTTGGAGGATAAGGAGGTGGTGGAGACGCTAATGAAGTTTAGTGATAGGCTACCCACTGAGGTCTTAGTTAGGGTTTATAATTCGATTCATCCAATTGTTGATATAGAAGGTATCTTTTTAAAATTTTAAGTGCTCTGTTGTGTTTAAGTTAACTAATCGTTGTTTGGTGTGATTACTATAAGACACATGGCATAGGTTGCGAAGAAGAACTTGAACCTTTTTTAAGCTCTAAGGAAGGGGAAAGCAGCGAAGGCCAAGGCTGCTGGGAGCACTGAATTTCCAAACTTACAAGAGTCCTTGGTTGAAAAGTAGAGCTGCCCGCCAAGCATGGTGGAGGGAAGGATGTTAAGAAGGTGAGGGTCGCCTTGCTGGGGCCGGGATCGTCTAACGGTGCTAAGAAGCCGGAAGCCAGACTTATAGAGTTGCCAGAGACGCTTGTCAGACAGGATATAGATATCAATTTGTTGGAGGCTCTCGTTAACTCGATCGATAATATGGAGCCAAACGCCATGATCAAAGCTATACAAGAATTTAATAGCAAAGCCTTGATCTTGGGACACAAAGTTGGGAGTTTGTTTCAGAAAGAGTTAAGGGAGGGGAATCGGTTGAAGAAGGCGGCTTGGGAAAAGGAGAGACAAGAATGGCTGGAGGAAAAGAAGAGACTTGGTACTTGGAAAGTTTGGTGCCTGGAGTCGGAAAAGAAGTTGAAAGCAAAGATTGTTGATCTGGAGGTCGACTACGACGAGTTAAAAGAAAAAACATGAAGGCCTGGAGATTGAGTTGGAAGACCTAAAGGGTTGTATCATCCAAGAACATATTAACGATTTTCAGAAAGGCTGCGGCAAGTGGCCTTCTTTTGTAAAGACGTTGATGTGTCGGATTCTAGGTTTGATGTGAACAAGGATGTAGTTGACTGTCAGCTTATAAGTGAGGTGGAAAGCAACCTAGAGGAGGAGGTGGGGAAGGCGACGGTTGAGGAAGATATGAATGGTGAAGAAGTCGTGGCAATTGTTGATGAAAAAACATATTAGGATTAGGGTTTTATATTTCCTATTCGATTTGAATCCTAAGTCGTAATAATTTGTACATTATTTTACTTTGGTGCACACACGTTTATATGTCGTACACTGTTACATTTCCTTTTTAATATAGCTAACATTCGCGGTATATTTATTGTCATCTTGATGCCGATAGTTTATATTGTAGGATTGCGTTTACTTGAATGATGATGGTATGGGTATGATGAAATGTAAATGTTGTGGTATTGTGATTGCTCTATTTGATAAGTGATGATGCGAAGAATAGGTTGGGCTTGTGTATGCATCGCATGAATCGTTGTAATAGTTGTAGTATGTGTTTTAGGCCGCTTACTTGTTGTAAGGTTGAGGAACTTAAAAGATTAAAATTCGATAAATGGTGTTCGACCCAGGCTGCTTACTTATAGCAAGGGTGGGGAAGTTAAACGATTAAAATTAGATAAGGGGTGTTCGACCCAGGCGTGGGGAACTTAAACGATTAAAATTAGGTAAAGGGTGTTCGACCCGGGCCGCTTATTTGTGGTAAGGGTGGGGAACTTAAACGATTAAAATTAGATAAAGGTTGTTCAACCCAGGCCACTTACTTGTGGTAAGGGTAGGGAACTTAAACGATTAAAATTAGACAAGGGGTTTTTGACCCAGGCCGCTTACTTGTGGTAAGGGTGGGGAACTTAAACGATTAAAATTAGACAAGGGGTGTTCGACCCAGGCCGCTTACTTGTGGTAAGGGTGGGGAACTTAAATGATTAAAATTAGACAAGGGGTGTTCGACCCAAGCTGCTTACTTGTGGTAAGGGTGGGGAACTTAAACGATTAAAATTAGGAAAGGGTGTTCGACCCAGTCCGCTTACGTGTGGTAAAGGTAGGGAACTTAAACGATTAAAATTAGATAAGGGGTGTTCAACCCAGGCCGCTTACTTGTGGTAAGGGTGGGGAACTTAAACGATTAAAATAGGATAAAGGGTGTTCGACCCAGGCTGCTTACTTGTGGTAAGGGTGGGGAACTTAAACGATTAAAATTATATAAGGGGTTTTCGACCTAGGCCACTTACTTGTGGTAAGGGTGGGGAACTTAAACGATTAAAATTAGACAAGGGGTGTTCGACCCAGGCCACTTACTTGTGGTAAGGGTGGGAAACTTAAATGATTAAAATTAGACAAGGGGTGTTCGACCCAGGCTGCTTACTTGTGGTAAGGGTGGGGAACTTAAACGATTAAAATTAGGAAAGGGTGTTCGACCTAGTCCGCTTACTTGTGGTAAAGGTGGGGAACTTAAACGATTAAAATTAGATAAGGGGTGTTCAACCCAGGCCGCTTACTTGTGGTAAGGGTGGGGAACTTAAACGATTAAAATTGGATAAAGGGTGTTCGACCCAGGCTGCTTACTTGTGGTAAGGGTGGGGAACTTAAACGATTAAAATTATATAATGGGTGTTCGACCTAGGCCACTTACTTGTGGTAAGGGTGGGGAACTTAAGAAATTTAAAAGTAGAGAACAAGTGAGCATATGGTAAAGAAACACTTTTGTTTTATTCATGAATTTTGGGGTGCCTTGTTAAAAACTCCCTGGCCAAAACTCTCCTTAGGGGAAAATGCCAAATGAGGAAAAAGAGTACATTTAGGGTTACAAGTGTTTGGTACGGTAGTTTAACTAAAATAGAAGTTTAGATGAGATACATTCCATGTATTCGGTATCTATTCTCCTGTAAGTTGCTTGAGCTAATAAGTGCCTCCTCCTGCATCATCACGTATTCGGTATGGTCCATCCCAATGGGCAAAGAATTTGTCATCCTTCTTTCTTGCACTGCTGGCCATTCTCCAGACTAGGTCTCCTCTTATAAACGATCGTGGGCATAGGATTGCATTATATCTCCTGGCCGCCCTTTGTTTGATTGCCACGTTACGAATTTGTGCTTTGTCACGTAATTCAGGCAATAGGTCGAGGTAGGTACACATATTCTGGTGGTTCTGGTCTGAATCGTATACTTGGCAGGCAGAGATGGTTCGCCAATCTCAACTGGTATCATGGCTTTCGCTCTGTATACTAAATTGTAGGGGGATTCATTCGTAGCGGACTAGGGCGTGCATCTATAGACCCAAAATACTTCTAACAAATATTTCGGCCATCGACCCTTGGCTCAATCTAAGCATTTTTTCAATTCTACAACTATGACTTTGTTGGCGGATTCAGCTTGGCCATTGGTCTGTTGATGCTCTACAAGGTTGGTGATATGTTTATTCCGAGGCCGGTATAAAATTTAGCAAGCTCTTTGTCTATGAATTGTCGGCCATTGTCGGTTATGATGGTGTGCAGGACGCCATAGCGGCATATAATATGTTTCCAGACGAATTGCTGAACCTGTTGAGTTGTGATAGTGGCTAATGGTTTAGCTTCTATCCATTTGGTGAAGTAGTCGATGCCTACTATGAGGAATTTCACTTCCTTTTCCTGGGGTGAAGGGGCCGAGGATGTCCATTTCTCATTTCGCAAAAGGCCATGGGGAGAGTATGGAATGGAGTTGTTCTTGTTTTTTATGGATGAGGTTATCGTGCTTCTGACATGGTATGCATTTTTTGACAAAGGTGTGGCAATCCACCTCCATAGTTGGTCAAAAGTATCCGACTCTGAGTATTCTGGTGGTCATGGTTCATACACCAGAGTGGTATCTGCATAATCATGGAGCTCCCCCATTACGTATTGGGTTTGTTCTGCTGTAACACATTTGAGCAGTGGTTGGACGTACCCTCGCTTGTATAGGTCCTCACCTATCATCGTATACCTCTCGGCTTTAGCCAGCCAGCCCTTGTCAGTATTGGCTGGGGGGTTACCAGTTTTGAGGTATTGAATGTATGGAGTTGTCCAGTTTTTAGTGTGGTCCAGGTTTAGGCATATGTTTGTTATAGATGGTGTGGATAATGTCTGTTGTAGGAGGGATTTATGCCTGCTCTTCAGCTTAATGCTTGGTAGCTTAGATAGGATATCGGCTCTAACATTTTCACTTCTCGACATGTGTTGGACGCATACACGGTCGAAAGCAGATTGGATGACATTACAGACCAGATGATAGTATTGCAGGAGAGTGGCATCTTTGATTTGGAATTCATTGTTGAGATGACCCACATGAGCTTGGAATCGGTCTTGCATACAAGTGTTTTGGCGTCGACTTCGCGTGCGAGAGATAAGCCGTCTAGGATGGCTTCGTATTCAGCTTGATTATTGGAAGTTTTAAAGGCAAGTGGAGGAATTTTTCAATGAGAATATCGTTGGGTCCTTCCAAGACGATGTTGGCACCTGTGCCCTTTGGATTCGAGGAGCTGTCTACATAAAGTGTCCATTGGTCTTCCTACGGGATGTGTTGAAGGTCATTGACGAAGTGGAGTAGGCACTTGCTTTGATGGGGCCGTGTGGTTCATAACAAATGTTGAATTCAGAGAGTTCCACGACTCAGGACAACATTCGGCCTGCAAGGTCAGGCTTTTGGAGTATTTTTTGGATGGGTAGTTGGTCTTGACAATGATGTTGTGGTTTTGGAAGTAGGGGCATGGGCGTCTTGCTGCATGCACTAAGGACAATGCTAGTTTTTCCACCATTGGGTATCTGGTCTCCGGACCTTGCAAAGTTCGGGTAACAAAGTATACGGGGTGTTGGACGCTAGTGATTTCTTGGACCAGCGTTGCGCTTATAGTGTGATCTGTTGCGGTGATGTAGACGAGGAGTGGTTGATGAATATCCGACTTGTGGAGGATAGGTGGAGATGTAAGGGTGGTTTTAAGGTTGTGGAAAACTAGCTCGCATTCTGCGTTTCAAGAGAACTTCGCGAATTTTTTGAGTAGTTGGATGATGGGTTGGGTTTGTTCGGGTAGTTTTGGTAAGAATCTGGTGATGGCGGTTAAGCGACCTATCAGGCGCTGAACATCTTTGATATTATTGGGGCTTTGTATTTCGATGATAGCAGTGCACTTTTCAGGATTTGCTTCAATTCCACGTTGTGTGAGCATGAGGCCTAAGAATTTGCCACAATCAATGCCGAAGACGCAATTTTCAAGGTTGAGTCTGAGGTTGTATTGTCGTAGTGCGGAGAATATTATGGACAAGTCTTGTGCATGCTGTTGGTGGCTTGGTGGTTTGACAACCATGTCATCGACATACACTTTGATGCATTTGCCCATTAGGTGGCTGAATACTTTGTCCATCAATCTTTGGTAAGTCGCTCCTGCGTAAAAATAATTGGCGTCTCGGTGATGAAAGTAGTCTTGCTCATATCGGTTGTGGCCATTGGAATCTGGTTGTACCCGGAGTATGCGTCTAAGAAGTTGAGGACTTTGTTTCCATCTACACCGTCAACTAATTGGTCAATGTTGGGTAAGGGATAGGCATCTCTAGGGTAGGCCTTATTGAGGTCCGTATAGTCAACGCACATTCGCCATTTGCCATTTACTTTTTTTATCAGAACCACATTGGATAGCCAGGTGGTATAGTGGGCTTCCTCGATGAAGCCAGCGTTAAGTAATTTTTCAGCTTGTACTTTTGCTGTCAGTCGACGTTTTTCTCCAAGTTTGTGCTTCTTCTAGGAGACATATCTGGCTTCTTTATTGATGGAGAGCTTGTGGACTGATGAAGGCATGACCACCTCCTTAGAAGCTCCGTCAAGAAGGATCACTAGAAACATGTCTAGAGGGGAGTCTTCTATTCCATCACCTTTATCTTTGTTTCGCATTACTTTAGTTTGAATTCCCTAAGTTGGTTTCTAGTTGACTTATTTTGGTTGACTTGTTGACTTTGATCCAAAGTTTACCTTTGACCAAGATTAGATTAACTTAAACCAACATGCTAATCCTTGTTTGTCTTGTTTTGTAGGTAATTAAGAGAAAGTAGAGCATGGCTAGGTGGCACTTGGTGATTGGAGCACTTGGATGAAGTGGAAGAGAGAGGAAAGCAAAAAGCATAAAGTAAAAGCAAATGTAGACATGTACCTTGTCTCCTTTTGCATTTGTGGTTTATGCCTTAGAAGGTCACTTGGTTTCCTTCCTCTTTTGGGAATGCCTTCACCAATCATCTCCCTTCACTTGGCCAAGACTCACTCTCACATTAGGTTTAGGGTTTGCTAGTTAATCCTTTTTCATGTTTTTGTATTTGCTAAAGGACCCCTATGAACTCCTACTTAAAGGGTGCTCCTTGTCTTGTAAAAGGGTTGATCATTTTGTTATAAACTTTGTGCATTCAACAACCAATTTTCGTGAGCTCTCCTTCCTAGAAGTGAACTCACCTTTGCCTTATCTTGCTTGCAA
>Ga0214544_1007940_pt1 | contig 18163 bp, 6 predicted proteins | sample CNSS3metaG_FD_160074 | JGI IMG/M metagenome (GOLD analysis project Ga0214544, IMG submission 160074) | Root nodule microbial communities from cowpea collected in UCLA plant growth center, Los Angeles, California, USA - CNSS3 | ecosystem: Host-associated > Plants > Roots > Nodule | place: USA... | reverse complement strand
TTTTTATATTTTTAATTATAAAATTTTTTTTTTTTTATTTATATATATATATATATATATATATATATATATATATATATATATATATATATATATATATATATATATATATATATATATGTATTTTTTTTTTCTGTACAGCTATACATCATACTTTAATTTAAAGTACATATCTCTGTTTAATATGTATTCTTTTCAAATACTTTAAGATAATTTAATAATATTTATTAATGAAATATCTAATCTATAAAATAATAATATTTTTGTGATTATAATAATTTATATTATTTTATTTTTACAATTTTAATATATAATTTTAGTTTGGATTCAAATAATAATAATAATCATATATATATATATATTATATATATATATATATATATTATATATATATATATATATATATATATATTTTAAATATTGTGTATTTTTGGTGGGCTAACATTTTCCTTTGTTGTTGTGATGTTCTCCTATCTGATTAAGGGGATTAATTTGTGTTTAAATCTTGATTAGATTTACTTAAGACTCCCGTGGGCTTTTAGTAGCGGCTTGCCTTGTTCCTTTTGGCTTCTACTTTAGCTTTCGTAATTTACTTTCCCGATTTCTTCCTACATCCATCCATTTTCATGAAATTAAACACTAATCATACTTATATTCTTCATTTCTTACAGGAAATACTACTTTTTTTTTATCACCAAAAGAAAGAATACACTAATAATAGAATATTAGAGATATTCAAACTCATTTACATAATATATACACTAAAAATTCCGTCTTTCCTACATTCATATTATACAAAATATTCCTTCACAAAATTACAGACAGAGAACATATTTCTACAATAATAATTGTTGTACCAAGTTTTACAACAATAATCACTGCTCTTTGCATCTTCTTAGCATTCTTTGTATAGTTTTGGACATACAATTTTATCTCATAATTAATTAGAGTTTATAGGTTTTCATCTTCATATAATATTTAACTTTTTCATTTTTATTCAATATGACACTTAAACTCATGCTTAAATTTTGAAAAAAACAACCACAATTAACATCGATTTGAAATTTTGATTTCAATTAAGTGATTTTACAATCATAACCATTATGATCCTGACTCATTGTAGGAAGTTTGAAGAAAGTTGTACTCAATTAAAATTTACAAACAATATAAAATAGATAAAGTTATTATTTTATCAACATAAAAGAAAAAGTATGAAGTAAACTAGATATATTAATTTATTGTCTCTTAAATATCTGTTGATTACATAATTTAGTGTCCGTCCAAGTTAATTAACAGATCTACATGTATAATTTTTTTTTCTCTCAATTCTTCCATGATATATATAACGTGCGTAATTACGCATATGTTTTTTTTATGAAGATTTAATGTTATATATAATTATTTATGTGATAAATATAACTTAATATTTTATTTATTATTTTATTAATGTCATTATTTTGACTGAATGTTAAAAATTAACTGAAAAATTAATTAATTAATAAATGAAGTTATTTATTAAATTGTAATATAATTTAGTATAAATTATTTATATTTATTTATATTTTCGTACCTACAATTATAAATTTAAATTCTATTTGCTGTTTTATTTTAGTTTTTTCATAATATACCTTTAATTTATTTGTGATAATAATAAATTTAAATCTTCAAGTTTTTTATTAACTATTCATTTTATTTTACTAAATATTTCAATGACTCAAATGTGTAAAAAAATTACAATATTAATTGTTTTTCAAAATTATTTTTATATACATAGATTCACGCTATACGGAAAACTAACTCGTCACTGAGACGTAGGGTATGTAACAAATATTATAAATAAAACTTTTTAAGAAGACAACAATTTAATACACGAGAGAAAGGATTCTCATAGGCTTGTTCAAATCATAAATCGAAAATGGAAAAAACATTCATAAAGTTAAAATAATTTAACACCATTTCTCACTGCCAGTATTATTTAATAATCTAAAATTAGTATATAATTAACTTTCATAGTTATGAAAAAATATGGTTCTTTATTTATTGGATCTCCTTCTATCAAATCATATCAATCATTTAGAAAAGTTAGGGCATCTCGTATAAATGTGATTTAGACTTAAAAGTGTAGTAAGAAGAAAAAGAAAACTGACAACAAAATTACTCACCTGTCTTAGAGATCTTAAATGGATATATACTTAAAATACCATAAATAGAAATAGCTAGGGAACTCGGGAAAAACAAAGAAATAGCTTGGGAAAGAAATAAATTTAATGTGAATTGCAATAAAACAGTCATAAAAAAACCCAATAAATATTAACTATCTTGAATTATAAATTTTCGTAACACAATTAAGAAATTATCGTATTTCACTCTTTTCTAAACAAATTTTTAAGAAATTCTCCATTGCATAATAAACTCCCTTTGGTTGGATTAGCTCCTTCTCTCTTCACAAATATTTCATAAACATTACATCATAATTTTAAAAGAGGAAAACAAGGGTCAAAAAACAAAAATACTATCTTAAAATTTTGAAAAATTCCAACAATGATTGGTTGACACTTTGAAATAAATCACGAATTCTTTTATCAAGAAAAAAATTACTCTACGACACTTTATAAAGAACATATTTACAACCAATTTTAATAATATAATCATATATATAAATATTAGTGTTTTAAATTAAAAATAAAAAATATAACTAAAATATCAATATTTTAAGTTATTAAGTTTTTTTTTTTATATAAATTTCAAAATATCACAATTTTTTATTCATATATGATATGTAAATTTTGAAACGCTTTAAATCATTCAGAATATTAACTTTTATCAAATCACTTTATCTAATTAAACGTGATCCATATAATTATGTACTGCTTTTACTACTTTATTTTCTAAAGGTCTCCTGCAATACATAAAGGGAGTAAAATTTACAGCCATTTTCTTTTCTTTCTGTGACTAGTAATATAATTAGACCTATTAGTCATGCAACATGAATATGAGAAAATCTAAGGTAATCAACGTATATTTATCCGTGATCTTAATTAATTTTCACATAAAATGTATTTAAATATTTTAATTCATGAAAAAAATTATTGACATTTTTCTTTTAGATATTAATTGAAAGATTAGAAACATGATGCGATTCAGAAGTATTAGTAATTTCTGTACGAACAAATACTTCCATTGTCCTTACTAGCAAATGGTACTATAATTTGTTCAGCATACTGCAGCTTGGTGTTCCTTCTCAGCAAAGAAAGAACAATAAAAGCAACATATTGGTGGGTTTGTCTTGACCTATATATGGTTATGGTTAGGCTAACATTGTTTCTTCATTTGAAAATGAGAAACCGCGCGTGTTCAATCCTTTTCAAAGAATAAGATTATGCATGCATCACACTGTTATACTACCAAACTGTTTGATAGTGGTCCTTACATTAAAGAACATAGACTGTAACATTGAGTTTTACGACTACAGTTATATGTTATGAATGAAATTATTCCTTGGACCACGTCCCCACTGTAAAGCTACACACATCTATGTGTAGATGTGAGAGTTAAAGAGAGAAAGACAGAAGCAAAGAGCATCTTTTCTGAACACATATCTGAGAATTAGATAAAGAACGCTTTGCACCAAATCATAGTGAGCTTAGAAGCTAACTAGCTATAGCTATAGCTATAGCTATAGCTAACTCTTCTCAAAACACATTAACACTGATATTAAATTGTTGATACTTAAAAAAAGTCTGCTGAGTCATATACAGAATCACTCAGCACCAGCAAAACCTCAAAATCATAACTCACCTAAAGCTTCCTAGCTGGAAGAAAATCAAATTAAAAAAGAAAAAAAAGCAAAAATAAATATCCGCATGAGATAATGATGTTGAAGAAGAAAGTAACATGTGGAGGCAAGAGTCCAAAAAAAAGTAACTGTCACTGGGAAATAGGGATAGCCTCTTGATTCTCTCCTGGGACAGCAAAGCTGTAAATTACAAAATAAAGGATCATCAGTGTATGTAATTACTATCTATATTATATTCATGATGAAATTATTTTCATTATAAAAGATCATTAAAATTACCACATGGATCAGGAACTCTACGATGAATATGGTGGTCTGCCACTATTAGAGTCCCTGGGTGCATTGCATCTGTAGCACTCCATTCTATTCGCGAAGTTATGCTCGTTGCATCCAGACCTGTCATCAATATCATTATACTGTTTTATTTACTCATACTTTTTTTTTCTTAAATTATCCTAATAATATTAATTGATATACAAACACAGATAGTATGGTAGTAAGTTATTTTGTATTCAAATATGTTGCAATTCTTTTCTTTTTCTTAAAAAAAAGTATAATAATAAAACCCTTAAATGTGATATTGAATGAAGTGATATATGTACCTGGTGCATATCCAGTCACCGGATTTCCAGCCGGGACGGGCGGAGGAGCCGGCGCCGAAGCCGAAGGGTCTCATTCGGGTGATGTCGACGTCGTATGATCCGGTGGAGGAGTCCTCCTTGGAGACGCCGCACTTGAAGCAGCTGGAGCGGCTGGCGAAGTTGTGGGCTCCACAGTTTCCGACGGTGCAGTACCAGTCACCGGGGCGAACATCAGGGCCAGTGGTGAAGCCAAAGGAGGAAGAGCCTCTGCCTCCGAAGGCGGCGCCGTAGTCGCCGCCACCACTCCTTGGCTCCCCGCATCGCTGGCACGATTCTCTTCTCTGGAAGTTCAGGTGGTTGCATGTCCTGCAGTTCCAATCCCCTGGTCTGCTCATTTTCCCTTCACAGTTTCCAAATTCCACCATGCATATATATATATACACAAAAATTAGCATTCAATCAATTTCTGGAGTGTTTCTCTTAGCATGTTATCAAAACCAGAACTACACAATTCCTCTCTGGAGAACACATAATAAAAGTTAAAAACCAGTTGATGGTGCATGTAAGTTTTATTCTACACCATATATAATGTTATAACATAAAAGAATGACAGAGTACTGCAGAAGGAAAAGGTGTGCATGGGAAAAGAAGAAGAGAGAAACGTTAAAACTGAAAAAGGAAGAATATTTTGAATTCACCTCTGGAGAATGAGAGTGGTAGCAGTCAGTGGAAGAAGTTAAATAAGGAGAGAGAGTGGTAGCAGTGAAGTGTGGTGGTTGTGGTGCAGATGAGTGCAGAGGCTGAGGTGGTTTATATACTGGCAATTAGGGCCTCGAAAATCGAGCAGATCGAAGAGTGCAGGCAGAAGAATGGGTGGTTATTTTTTTGTTTGCTTGGAACCCAATGTGATATCATCATAAACTAAATATGGAAAAAAGGTGAAAGGAATTTTTCAAGTGCCACTCCATACACTATTAATTGTATAATAAATAAAAAGTTATTATTGTGTAGGGTTGTGGGAGATGCACGTAAAAATATGAGAATTGATTATGGAAATTATGAGTATAAGTTGTTCAACTTTGTCAAGCTGGTCTTTTGTGTCCCCACATAAAGCAAAATTAGCATGCATTATGCATTGCAACCTCTAAACAGCACAATGGGCATTGCCCGTGCCCTGTCTTTTAAATCTTGTAGTCCATAAATGATAGCAAAAGAGCTTTTTGACTGTGGAGATATGTGTTAATTGGACCCTCATTTATAGTGAAGTGGCGGGACTATTACATTATTACCTTACGATATCTCACCCACCGCATGGTCTCCGACTGCATCTTTTTGATGTCATTGATCAATGAGAGGAGTGGATAAGAAGGAGAGAAAATTATTCATTGTTTATGAGCAGACAAAATGAATATTCCTCACACTTCAAGGAAAACCTTAATCTCAGAGATTGTTGACCCCAGTGTGCTTAGTAGTGGACCAGCTTATTCAATTCCCATATTCATAAATAATTCTCAAAAAATCGCTTCTGCTTTTCATTTTTGAATATTCCTCTTTTGTACTTCCCACTTAATTTCTTTTGGGCGTAAGTCAAAAGCATTATTATAATATCACACATAACCTTCTTCTTGTGTAATCTTCTTTATATATCTTAATATTTTATACCTACTCCACCACCTAAACCTTATTAATGTTGCCATTCCGAACCATTCTACATAATCCTGATATTTATTTAATTGAAGTGGTCCCGAATGAAAACACATGCATATGGTTTTAGTAATGATAGTGGCGACGAGATTTTGGACTGCAAAACATGTAAATCTGTATTGAAGTATATTAAAATGAAAAAAAAAATGAGGATCACTCGTGCATGTCAGAGGGTGAAATTGTGTATAGCTCTCCTCGACGTAGGCGATGTTAAAGCAAAAGTTGCATGGGCATTATTAGTTGAAGGAACGTCCTTGGATGATGGCACTTAGTGAAAGAGAAAAACGATGACTAAACGTTGATTGGAATTGAAGGAATAATAGTTCAAAAATCAAAGCAAGGAGCAAAACCTGGTAGAGTTTCGATAAAGATAGTCGAAGTTGATGATGATGGAAGAGAAGTCTTCGAGGTTCAAATTTTGACCATCTTTTCTTTTCCTTTTTCCCCTTCGTTACACTGATATGGCTTTTTCGCTGTCATCTTCTTTTCCTTCCTCATTATCGCATATTCTCTCCTTCTTTTTTTTCCTTCTCTCTCTCTTTCTCTCAAAGAGGGAAAACACATATAGCTCCAAAAACCCCAGAAAAAAATAAAAAAAAGAAGAAAATCTTAAAACTAATAGAAATCACCCACCATTTTTCTTGGGGAATGGTAAAGAAGGCTGTAGCAAGCTGTGAAAGCAAAAAGAAAGGGGAGTGAGAGTACTGATTCGATTCTCTTATTGGGAAATGCTTCCATGCATCACCATGTCACCAGACCTATCTAACGTATACTTCTACTCTTTACTTTTTCCTTTTTTTTATGTTATCCTATTTTTTTATATATACATTATAACTTATACATTTCTGTCAATTTTTTTTAAGTTTCACAGTTTGACATCGAATAGTTATAAAATGATTAAAATATGTAAATAGATTCAAATTTCATTTTACAAGTAAGATTTATTAGAATGAATTATTAGAATAAAATTAGATTTAACATTCAATTCTTCATAATTTAATTTTGATTTTGATCGACACAAATTTATAAAAATTAATTTAATTAGCTCATCAAAAATTAAACCTACATCTATTTCACATATTATAAAAAAAAAAATAAACAAGAGACAGAGACGTTATTACATGCACTTTGATTTGAGAATTTTTCCAATTTTACAATATCATGGGTAGTAGTTTTAACTGTTTCCGAATTTGTCTTCGTCTGAGTTTTATATATATAATTTTCTTTTTGTACAATACAACAGAGAAACCCAATTACAAATGTTGAAATATAATTAGAATAAAAATGTATGTATTATTAGAGTTACATATATATATATATATAATTCGTTTTTTATGGTTGCATGCACGTGAGTTGGTAGAAAGATATGAGTGACGCCATCAGAATGATAAAAGTTTTCTCTTTTCTTTTACTTTTTAGACCTCCAATATCTTTTTTAATATGCTCTGAGAGTCCCCAAAATGTTCATCTTCTTTGATTTTAGACAGTTTTCGACCAAAATTGCTGAGTAAACTTAAATATTGATGTGTGTGTTTTAAAAATTGATGTACGCCTTTGTTTGATTTTGCAAGAAATAAATCTTAATATCCGTAAGATCAGTTTTTCTGTCACCAAGGATTTGGGCCTAGTTTTTTTTATTTGAGGTCCTGAAGTCCACTTAATATTTCAAGATCTCCCTTTCAACCCTTAATTCTCTCATTCTGTCTCATTAAAAAAAAAAAAAAAAATAGTTCTCACTCTTTCTCTCAATGCTGAAAAGTAGGAGTTGTATTAGGGTAGCTATATAATCCCCCTTCCAGAGTTGGCGGAAACCATCTTTCACCACGTAAATTAAACTTTAAAACTCCATTTCTTCGTTGTTCTCTGTTTGGTAGCTCTAGTTATGTATGAGTCTCTATCGTGGTCTCATTCTTGTCTCCCATAGTTTTGTTTTTCAGTTTTTCAAATCTGCTCCAAGTCCTAGTGCTCCTCTTTTAAGGTTTCTTACGTTAGAGTTTTCATGTTTTTAATCAGTTTCGAGGTAAGGGAAGTTAGAGTTTTCATGTTTTTACAATATCCTATTTGTTTTAGTTTGGTTTCGTGTTTGTGGTACTTGGATGATGCTTGTGATGATCTGAAAATATATTGTATGTGTTTCTGGATGAATTTCAATTCTTGCATGCAGCAGGAGCATGAGAGAATCTGCTATTCTCGCCTAGGTGAGAATCTCTAGCCTAAGCGAGAGTCGCAGAGAACTCCTCTTTGCCTCTGCAGGAGTTGTCGCTTAAGCGAAGCATTTTGCCTAAGCGAGATAATAGTCTTAGATGATCATGGATTAACCTTGTGTGTGGTTGGGTGATAACTCATTGTATCTAGACTCTGCAGAGTTTAGAAACCAACACAGATGCATAATTCCTTTAGGATTTTATATCAAATGCATAATCCGGATAATTGAGTTTGAGGGTCTTGCATTTTTTGCCTTCATGCCTTGTGTGTTTAAAAATATGCTTGTATACTAATATGATGAAAATTATTTTATCTCTAGATTACCCTTCCTCTTTGTGTCTGTGTTTCTGTTTGGTTTTTTCTTTTTGTGATGATCACCAAATCCTTGGTGTGAGTAGATGTGAAGACTCTTGGTGATCGTGACGTTGGCGGGAAGCTACTGCGTAATTAGGCTTCCTAGATCCTTTATTGCTCATTCTTGAGCATTTCTCCTTGTATACTGTTATTCTATAGTTTCTTGTTTTGTGAACAAATTTTTAGTTTAATCTAATCTGTGTTTAGTTTATAATTAAGACATTGTGATGTGCCTTTCGGGTATTCCTTTTAATATATTATGATGACAGTAACAATTGATTATTATATACTTTCTGTCAATGTTTTTTTAAACCATATACATACGGGATTCTATTTGTTAGAATTATTCCATTAGATCGGTGCGTTACGATCTGATCTTCTTTGTAAGGAAACTTTTATTTTCCTTTTTGTTTACTTTTGTAAGAATAAATCTTAATTTTCATTATAACGAAATTTTACTTCTAATATAAGTTTTTTAAAGTTGCTTTTGAAAAGAGTTGCGTGAATTATCGATAATATTTCAAAAAAAATATTTGACTACAGTGTGAAAGGTGATGCTGTTCACATTTTATAATCGCATGCTTTAGAAGTACATAAATTATGGTATATTTAATATAATGAATTTTTCACTATTGAGGGTAAAGTAAATATCTCTTGCAATGGGATAAAGCAATTGTTAAAGAAGTAGAAATATATATTTTGTACAAGTAAAAATAATAATGGAATTTTTTCACTTTAACTCCTACAAAGAAGATTCTTCCATCAAAGATAAAGAAAAATAAGACTTAAAAGTCGTTAAATAAGTTGTGAAACCAAATTTCGTAATTATTAATTAGTACATTTCAGTTAATAAAAGTATATTAAAAAACGAAATGTTGAAATATTTCTCAAACAAAAATCCTAGTTTAGTGTATGTATTCAAGATTTTCGATCGTTTGATAATTGAATAGGTTTTCTTGAATGGTGGATTTCTTGAATGGTGTAATAAATAAAGAATGGTTCTTGTGTTATTTTATGCACATTTTTTTTAACATGCGTAATGACTCTCTTGGTGTTTGTAAACAAAGTAAGTGTATATTTGTTTTTCATAAATTTGCTTACGGGCCCATTTTTGTCCACATAAAAAGCGAAAATATTTAAACTTTTTTAAGAAGAAAAAATATGTTAACTTATTAACATTTAAGTGAAAAAAAAAATCCTTTTTAAACCAAATAATTTTCCGAAAACTTTTTTTTTGGGGTGCAGCAAGAAATTTGATAGGGTGCAGGAAGTCCTTGCCAATGATTAACAGCATAGAATAACACTGTAACTAGCCAAGTATCTCTTTTGGGCCAAACAAATGCGATACCATAAAGACTTTTTCTTTCTGTACCCCTATCACTACTACCTGCACCCTGCACCCTTCTATTAATATATGCGGACTAAAATATCCTCCTCCTAAAAAGTTCATTCCATACCACATTTTGAAAAGTTTATCTTAGAAAACTCTTTCCAAAAGGTATCATGTTTTAAAACGTTCATTCCAAAAAGATTGTTCCGGATTATATTTTATGTATTTCAAAAAATTTGTTTCAGTAATCCTATTTTGAAATTTTTGTTCCAAAAAACTCGAAGATTATTAAAAGAAGTAATCCGGAAGTTTCTTTAAAAAAAGTAAAATGTTATTTTTAAAAGTTTGGTGGTGCAGCTAGAAAATATGGGAGTACTATCATAAATAACCCATTTTTCGATTTAGTTTTAGTTTCAACTAATACCCATAAAAGCCCATTTCAGTTTGCAACTCATATATGATAAAAAAACGGGTGTTTCTTCCTGCACCCATCAAATTTCTTTCTGTATCCCATTTTGCTTTCTGGGACATAATAGATCAATTCGAGAAAATGTTTTCCAAAATGCATTTACATAACTTGGATAACAGTCAACATTGATTTATTCCAAACATCTTATATTCAATGGATTTACGATAAAAGTAAAAAAAAAAAATTATGAAATATTTACTCTTAACAATTCACATAGCTCAATGAAGAGAATTGGCAAACAAAATAGTTAACCTAATCATATCTGCTTATAAAATTAGAGTTTATTTAAGACAGCATATGAATACAGAAAGCAACATACATATCCATGCCCAAATGAAAAGTAAACAAAATTTGCTGGATGTAAAGGAAACTATCCATGTCCTTCCACCAAAGCACTAAAGTTTAAGAACATTTATTGAGTAGCATGAAAATATAAAAGAGAGAAGGAAGCAGCTATACCATAACCAATATACCCCCACCACACACCACTATCTATTCTATAGCGCCTCTTTCATTCGCCTAAATTAAAAACTATGTTTTTATATTTGTCACCTCATTCAACTTTTCTTCTCTAGTTCAACCGAAACCCCTCCAATCCCAGATTTGAAGTTAGCCACCTGCATACTTCATCAGTCTCTTCAGGGACTGTGTAGTGACCTAACCTGCAGAACAAGAATAAGCTATTCATTACACCAGTGTCATCCACAAATATGATAAGTGATAGACTAAGCAGCACAAAGCAGAATACCCATTGTAGCTCCTAAACATAAGATTTGGGAATCCTGCTGAACTTAAGGCCATTGCAGACCTCTCTCCGTGTTCATATGCAACCACATCATCACCTGCAAAAACAATTCAAACTTTGATCAGGAATAAATCAGAACTATGCTGCATGATTCAAGATTTTATCGTATGACTTCAAAATCTGAACTTCAACAGATAATTGAAGCAAAGTATATTGCGGAAACTTGTACAAGCTCGCATACATGATGTAAAGAATGAATACTATAGTTTTGTTAGAAGTTCAGATAATTCATAGAAACCAGAAAAATTTGTCAAAAAGTTGAATCAAATGAAGATCTTGACTTGGTGAAATCAAGAAACGGTGAATTTCAGACTGGTGATTGCAACATGTGATAAATCTGTACAAACTCGAGCAAAGAATTCTTCAAGTGAAAACTGTTCACTTTCAAAGTCAGTATTAAGTACAGCCTACAGGTCAAGAGTTTTGACAGTGACTCCTACAAGGCATTTCCTCGATATAAATGTATCAAGGAGATGTTTAATTTTGAAATATTGATTCGAAAAACAAATATAGTACGCCTCTGAATGGAAACTGGAAAGGAAAAGATTCCCAAGAATAACAATTTGAACTTTTAGCTATAATGATAAAGGATAGAACTTATGAATACCTTTTCCATGGCAGAGAAATAAGGGCAACGATGCTGCACGCCTTATGCCATCACGTGATTGTTCAATTTGGTTCTTCAAGGTCCTGGACCAATTAGAAGCTTCTAAGTTGATTACATAATGTATAGCTTAAGGAAAAGGAAAGGACATTATTGGTGGATGTGTAATATTAGTAGATCATTTACATATTCACTATGGCAAATGGTAGAAACCAAACCTTGAACAAGGAAGCCAGCCACTCAAAGAAACTACAGCACTTAAGTTGATAGGGTAAGTGTTTCCATTCCTATAGTGCCCCAAAACATGGCATGTAGCTGAGTAAAGTGCAGTTGCAGCACCCATACTGAAGCCCCCAATACCAAGTTTGACTGCACAGTTAACAGCAGAATTTAAAGTAAATTACAAGCAACTTGAATTTAGTTCAAACATTCCCACGAATAAAATATAAATGTATAACTAACTGCCTTCACTCAATATGCATATTAAACTAAACACCTTATTGGTTGCAAATGTGAAAGGTTATTTCAAAGGCTCGGGTATGGACTAGTAAGCTTGCAACTTTTCTAGTTCTACCAGCATACCAAATTCTGTGCGGATAAATACGAAATTGAGAATAGTTTTCTCCTGCTACTTAAACAAATGATTGTGGTGCTTATTATTCCTGGATGTACTAACAAGGAAACAGTGAAAAGATAAAATAAGTTGTTTTCCTTACTAAAAAAAAGCTCTATCCCTGTACAATACCTTTTCACCCCCAACAAGTATGCCTGTAATTAGACAATACTCACAGAACCAACACTTGCCAAAGAATGCTCAATAAAAGAATATAGAGAGGATAAACCTGCTGATTACTTCGGTAATCTTCAAATATTTCTGATAATTTCATTGAACACTTCTAAAATACAGGAAAACCCTTTACTTTCACTTTACACTGTCATGATCAATAGCTCACTTCATGTTCCCATCCATATATGGCTAAGGAGATTGTAAAAACATAGATTAGGGGGGTTTATTCTGTATTTGCGATCTTAGCACCAAGTATCATGTTTTCCATGATGCCATTTCCTATTATAGATCTAGTTAATGCAGTGGATTGAGAATGGATCCTCTCATGTTCAAATTTCACACCACCAGGTCATGTGCAAACTTTGTGTTAATCTTCACATGATAGATATTGAATAACTGGGGCCCTATAAAAATTAACAAAGAGAGAGACACATACAAAACTGGTAAATGGCCTATTATAATGTCAGGGATCCTTTCCTATCGTGAAATATACCCTTGAGCAAAAAATAAATGCCAGATCATATCAATGGGTTTCTTAAGTGATCATGGAAAACCTACTGTTAGGAGGCTCTGTTGACAAAAGATTGGCAACATGTGCTGCAGAAGCATCTAAACCCTCCAAATCAATAGGAGCATCTTCTGAAATCTCCCCAACATCAAACCCTGGTAGAGATGCCTCAATCAAATTAGAGTACTCTTTACAGTTAAAAAGGAGGTGGCATTATAGTTCTACATCGAATATACTGCAGTGTATAAGCAAATTTTGAAGAGAAAAGGAATATGGTAAACGAACAATGGTGTTTGCAAGTGAATTACGTATAGTTTCAAGCATTGAATCTTACAAGCAGTGCAAGGAAATCCACCAAATATAGCTACAGGCCGTGTAGGAGCAGTTGGGCAGATCCATTTAATCTGCAACATAAATTACAAGAAAACAGATGGTGACTGATTGAGTAACAGGAGCCTATTTGGATGAGCTTGTTTATAAGTGCCTTTAAAAGAGAAATGTAAGAAAATAATTGAAATTAGTCTTTTTGTAAACTAAAACTAGTTTATGCATACGTTAATTTGTAGAACCTTTCTCATAGTTTATCTAACTTCTTATTTTTAACACATGCATAAACTAAATTTAGTTTATGAAGAAGTCACATTTATCTTTTACTTCTAATTTCTCTTCCCTAAAAGGGCATATGCAGAAGCTCGTTCAAGCATCCCAAGTGCTTTCCAAAATTGCATAGTATCATGTGGTGCAACATCAGATGTACAGTAACTACCGAAAAAAATTCCAAAGTTGGCTTATTCTTACATTTGGAAGAGGAAGAGATTCCAAGAGTTGGGACCAGCTGCAAAACAAAATAAAAGTCCAGTTTATTCACCATAGGCTAATCTGGAACTTGTGAAGTAGCTATAGAATACAAACAAGTAAAAAAATTCAGGACTATTTATATGCTAAGGATTATGCTTGAGCAGACTAAATACACATGAGAATTACATCACCCCTACCTAATTTTGGGCCACACGTTATAAATGGCATAATTTGCATTATATGAATACAGACACTAATCAACCTGATTTCAAATTCATGACGATCATGAGTTTATTACTTAAGCATTGGAACTATTTGTATCTTTGTTTGGTGATTAGTACCTACACGACTTTAAGTTTTGGTAACAACATAGCTAGTGAAGTGGTCCCCTTTCTATTTTTTGGCATATAAAAATCTCAGAGTCTAGGTTTCCTTTACTGCAAACTTTCAAGCTAGAAGATGAAGTAAAATGAATTTTATAATACCTTTTTGGTGGCGAGTACTTTTTATGTCAATCAATTGGCAAGAATCTCCCAAAAGAGGATATGGAGTCTAGGAACTTATTTAATAAACAAACTTCACCAAGATAGGACAACATATCAGCATTCCCTTACCCCCTCTCTTAAATTTATTAAAAGAAATCAAACCACCATTTCATTGAAAGCATATTCTCAAGCATGAAGAGAAGGTATCCACTCAACTGAGTCTGCCAATAGAAAAAAAGGAACAAACCTATACAAATATTAAAATTCCAAACATCACCCACTCCTAACTGTTCAACCATGCAAATTGACAGGGACGGTCATTGAGAAAGTACATGGCAGTTTATTGCTAAGTATAATGAGCTTTATTTTTCAAAATATAACCTTTTAATTCATTTGCCAACCAGCTCACAAAGAAGAAAACTGTTCACTTAAACAAATCTTTAGATTTATTCCAATTCTAATAAAGATAGCACTCCTCATTAAACCATATGACTGCATAGCATATTCATGTTATCGATATACCTCGAGCCATTGTCACCAAGGCCGTGTAGCCAAACTATAGTTGCCTGGTGTTTCCCTTTAGGTCTGACCACATGGGTCCTCCCAAACTCAAATGCCCTTCTAGAACTCCCACTACCTGAAACGTGGCAGAAATAAATTTCATTTGAAAAATGACAGAAATCCAAGATGATATAGTAGCCAGAAAGGTTCACTAGTAAATCAATAAACGCAGAGTTCAGGGAGATGGAATGGCAATGTGGAATAACAACTGACCAGAACTCATTGAGGAGCTGCTGTAGCTCATATTTTCTACTCAAACAGCTAAATGCTCAGGTCACTGCCACAATGCTTAAGATGAGCTTCTGCAATGAAGAGCACCAACATCAGCAATCTCTATTTATACCCAAATGGGAGGGATGGCAATGGCAAATAAAAATATGAATGAATCTGCATCTGCTACCCTGCTTACAACACTAGCTAAAATCTCGTTGAAAATTGACAGAAAGTGAAAAGCACTTGAGAAAAGGAGATAGAAACAGATGCAGCCAAAAAAATCTTCTTTTAAAAAAAAAAAAAAAAAAGTCTTAACCCTTTTGTGAGCAAGAATCCACTATAAATGTAGCACAAAAATGCAGAGAAGGAGCCAAGGCAAGTATTTTACTTTGTAATACACAAAGAGAATAAGATTGGAGAATCTATTCTCATAGAAATTGAGTAAAGCGAGGAGAGCACTCGGCCTAAGACAACAATAAGAATATTTGGCTATTATAAAATCCATTTTTTTCAGCCATTTGCCATCTTGAATTTTCCAAAAGAAATAATGTGCAAAATAGCATTAAGTAAATGAAGTTGAAACCTTTACTTGCAATGATGTCATTCATAGTTGGTGGTATGAACTTGACGGTATATTTCTCTCGTTTATATGATAATATATTTATATACATATATATATATATATATATATATATACACACACACCAGAATCTTACACACACAAAAAAGAAAAAGAAGATTGAAAGGTGAAAAGGAAATGGAAAAAGTGAGCAAAGTTTTGTTCTTTGCACAAACCTAAACAACTCTAGCTGGTGAGAAACAAACCCAAAAAAGCATTAGAGCTTTTTTCTTTTCTCCTTGATTTGTCTTTGTTGGCTTCTTCGTTCCCACGACTTTCCCCAGTTCTTATGGTTTTGTTACTTCTCTCTTCACTCTTCGCACTTACAGCACAAAGCCCCAACCATACATACATGCTTTTTTTCTTATAACCATTTGTCCACCAAAATACCCCTGATTTGATACCCATAATCACGTTCACACTTAAGGGATAATACTAGAATGGGAATGAGTTTAACTAAACTTCTTAAAAAAAACTGATTAAAGAATTGCTTATTTAGATTGAATTTGACTAAGATTATGTATCATACATGAAGTAAAATTGAGTCAACCCAATTTATTTCCATTGCACGTTAAATTTAATATTATGTTTAATTATGTCGTATAGAATTTATAAAATAAAACTATAACTAAAATATACCAGTATTTCAACTTATACATTGCATTAAATGATCGTTATGTAATTTAAATTCACAGTATTTTTTTTCAATATTGAAAAATATGATAAATAAATATTTTTGTACATTAATTATATTTTCAAGTTATGGTTGACAAAAATATTATGATATGAGATTAGGTTTAACTATTGATTTTTTATGTTAAAATTTATTTAGAAATACATTTAAAATATGATAGATCGAAAGGAATATACCACTCAAATATTTAAGAGATATTTTCTTTTTACTATTTACAAGATTAACGTATAAAGTGCACTTCTAGTAGCATTACTTAGTCTAAGTGGAATAATCCGCTAAATTTGAATATCTCAAAGACAAACTTTAATTTGAGTTATGTAGATAGGCAATAATCCGCTAAAAATTATATACATAATTATATGCATATTATATATATATATATATATATATATATATATATATATATATATATATAAGTTTCAAATGTTTTTCTAAATATACCAAGATTTTTTTCAAAACCTAGCCTTTTCAAAATTAACTCCAAAATAGATCTTGCTACATGAGAATCTCTTTCATTATTGATATTGTTTATACTTTTAGTTTTTAAATAATAAATACGCTAAAAGTTTTGAAATGTATTTAGGGGTTACTTCATTTTAATATATATATATATATATATATTAATTGTTAAATACATGAGAAAAGATAAATGTTAATGTAATGATGTCGAATGTATCTGTTATAATATATTAATCGTTTAAGAACAAGTCATTATACTCTTTACACGTGTGTGCATGAAAAGCATCACTCGCGCTTAGATGACTACAAGTAGGTCTTGAATCTGACTTCATTAATTTTATATATATATATATATATATATATATATATATATATATATATATATATATATATATATATATATATATTACCTTTTAAAAATTTATTTTGACTTAAATTTTGATACGGTTTGTGAGTTTTTATTTATTGAGAGATCTTTGCAAAATTGGTAGATTTATTTATATCATTTAGTCTAAAATCTGTTGATAATTATTTTTAGGCTTAAATACCTTTTTAGTCCTCATTTTCATAGTGTTTGTTGTAGATGATCATCATTTTCGTAATTCGTATTTTATTTGGCCATTTTCTGTAACGTCGTTTAAATTATTAATGGAGCATTATACAGATGGCACAGTTTGTATTAGGGTGTATTACGTGTACTATACATATTGGCTAATTAACGTTAATTTATTAATTTAGGGGAAATCTTGTAATTATGAAAAAATTTTCATTTTCGTCTTTCTTGAGCTCGGATTTGCAGAGGAAGCCGCTAATACTTGTCATTTCATCATTTATTACAATTGCAGTATTAGCTGTTTCCTCTGCAAATCCAAATTCAAAAAAGACGAAGATGAAGAAATTTCCCTAATTGCAAAATTTTTCCTAAATTGAAAAATTAACGTTAATTAGTCATATGTACAGTACACGTAACACAAGCCTAATACAAAGTGTGTTACCTGTACAATGCTCCGTAAATGATTTAAACGGCCTCACAGAAAAGGATCAAATAAAACCCGAATTGCGAAGATGAGGACCATTTTAAACATTGATAAAAATAATGATCATTTTAAACATTTTGTCAAAATGAGAATCATTTTAAACATTTTATACTATTTTTGTGATATTATATATATATATATATATATATATATA
>Ga0214544_1007939_pt1 | contig 18165 bp, 15 predicted proteins | sample CNSS3metaG_FD_160074 | JGI IMG/M metagenome (GOLD analysis project Ga0214544, IMG submission 160074) | Root nodule microbial communities from cowpea collected in UCLA plant growth center, Los Angeles, California, USA - CNSS3 | ecosystem: Host-associated > Plants > Roots > Nodule | place: USA... | reverse complement strand
AGGTGGTAATGTAAATCAAACCCCAAGTGGGAGAATTGTTAGAATTATGGTGCTTGATTTAGTCCCACATCGCTTAGAATAGTGAGATGTGGTTCTCTATTTTACTATATAAGAGACTTTATGTAAAACTTTAAGATACACCAGAAATACAAATACTTCCTAGTGTAGTCGTGGACGTAGGCATACACATTGTACGCCGAACCACGTTAAATTCTCTGTGTCTATTTTTCTCTCCTTTATTCTTCCTTTATTGCCTTGTTCCTAACACATCTAAATGAAGACCTTAATTGGAATGAAAGTCATATGACTAATGAAGACCCTAAGAACTACATTCTATACTTGAAAGAGAGCAAATAACATAAAGAGAACAAAAAGAGAGAGAAGCATTAAGAGAAAGGAAGTAGAAGAAAGGAATGAGGGATAAAGGAGAAAGAGAAAAAAGAGAAGGAAGAAGAAGAAAGAAAGGAGAGAAAGCAAAAGAAAAGAGAAGAAAAGAGAGGAAAAGAAGAAGAAAGGACATAAAGAGGATTAAGAAAAAAGAGAGAAAGAGGAATAAGAAAAGAGAGAATGAGAAAAATATACTAACTCAACTCTCTTTTTTTTTATGGCCTAGGGAAGAATTGTTCATCAAGAAGCAATGGTATCAACAATGGGAATAAGAAATAATGACATTACCTAGGGAAGACTTATTCATCAAGGAAAAATGGCATCAACAAAGGAAAGAAGAAAGTATGATTGAGAAAGAAGACACAAGCGTAGAAATATATGCACATGAGTTAGTTTGTTTGTCCATCCCCAACAAACCTATAGGCAATCAAAGTCATAATTATAGTTTGATTGTTTATCTAGACAATATTATTTTGTTTTTATTTTAGCATAACATTTTTACTTTGAAATTGTTTGATGTTTGACCTAGGAGGTAAAATTTCTATTTTGGATTATTTTATATTTGTGTATTTGATTTATGTTTGTGTTTGTGCTTAGGATCGTTTAGAATTCATGGTCGAATTCTCTCCAAGATGGCGAGAATGATTAGAGATTGATCAGGTCAAAAGAAACAATAACTCAAGAGAAGGACCTCTTACAAAGAAATAATCCACCTCATGGAAATCAACTACAAAGAAATTATCCACCTCATGGAAGGATAAGGAGAAATTTAAGAAGGAGAGAACTACTTCTAACACTACCAAACATACAAAGAAGGAGTTTTAAAGTGGTACGAATTTGAGGACAAATTCTCTACAAGAATGAGGGTATGATAGAGAACTATACCCTAATCTAATACAAAGGAAAAAGGATCTTCAAGTGGTATGAATTTGAGGACAAATTTTCTTCAAGAAAAAGGGTGTGATAGAGGACTATCTCCTGATTTAGTACATGAAAAACTTAAGGATGAGCCTTTGCAATTCAAAGAACATGAAGATTATGGCCTGGAACACAATTATAGAATACTTTTAGGCAATTATAAGTATTTGAAATTTTCTTTTAAGTTTTAAATAGTTTGTAACTGTCATTGGGCAAGTGAACTCGATGGGCAATGGGTTAATGGGAGAGCTACACTCGCTAGGCAAAGAGTCTGGTCTACTTTTGAATTTTCAAGTTATTTTTGCGGCCCAACATCTTTTGGCTTTCTTTTAGTCTTTTTTAGGTTGCTTAACATGTCCATAAACAAATGTAAAGAACTTTTTAGTCATTATATGAATTTGAGTTACTCAAAGAGAGGATTCTCTTGGTCCCTGTCTTAGGTTAATTGATTCTTATTAAAGAGTGAAATCTTTGTGACAAATCTTCCTTGACTTATCAATCTGCTACATTGTGGCATCTTCATTTCCATCTAATTTCGCGATCTTTATCTATTTTTCTTATTTATATTTCAAAAGGATTCAAAGTCAGAAACGATCGTAACCTTTCATATATAGGATCATATCAAGTAGTTTTGCAAGACCAATTAACAACAAATCCACATCGAGTTGATTTGGTTCAATTAAAGCACATTGGACAATATCAAACCAAAATCCTTGAGAAATAATTTGGCACACTTGGTGGAACCAACTTGTGTTTTACCTTGACTCACAAAGAGGGTTAGTTATAAAAAAGTGTGAGTTTGAGGAGTGTTAACAATGCATGAGATTAAGAAGTGGTCTAGCAAAACCTGACATAGTAAGTTGGACTTGCTATGAGAGGTCTTCATATATACGTCACAGTAAGTTAATTAACAATTTCAGGATTGTTAACCCAATTTAAAGCAAGTCAGAATTACTATGACACATATTTTAACACCTGACATAACTTATTATGTAAGTTCTTTCCAGCGTCATAGAAAACACACATTTTCTATTTTCAATGATCAAGCTTGATAAATGGTAGAAAAAAAAGATTAAGGTATTCAAAATGAGTTCAAAGCTATTCAATTGCCAAAAAAAAGAGAGATTATAATAACTACTTTCTTCTAGCAATTATTTATAATATTCTTCAAAGAAAAGATGTTAAGACAAGCCATTATTTGTAAGTATTGAAACCTTGTCCAAATATTTTTGTACCCACAAGCTTTTGAAAGAATATAATTTGTGTTCAATCTAAGGAGGGAATGCTTAGCCTTCTAAATGTTAAAGACGCAAGCTCTCTCTAGTGAGTGAAACCTATGAATTATTGATCACAAAGCTATTTTCTCTATCATAAGTTAGAAGTAGCTTGTTGTTTAAAGAATATTCATGTTAAGTAAGGAGTGACTTTTTGTTAAAATAATACTCGTACAAAGTTAGCTGAGATGGACTATGATCCAAATAAATGTAATTGAGAAATTGTTGAAACAAAAACGAGGAAGAGTAACTAAGAGATTCAGTGCAGGAGCGATGATGCAATGCAAGGACATAAAATTGAAGTAGGGACTTCAAGGAGTGATGGACACTCTTCTAATTTTTTTCCCTTTTTATATTCATTGTCCTTGTGGTATCTTCTAAACTTTCTAATAATTTTTAAACTTAAAGCACATGAATATGTATTTGATATAATAAAACTATCTTGTAATAATGATTTAAAAGTATTTTCAATTCCTAAATTTATAACAATAATTTAATATTTTCTCTCTATTTATTTTTTATCCAACCGTGATTGGCACGATTTTAATTTAAAATATTCTTAAGTGAAGTTGTGTGAATTTAATAGAATTTCAACTTTCAAAATGTTTTGAACTAAATTTTTTTTCATAAGCATAATTTATACTTTATTTGCATGATTTTTTCACAGTAAAGTCATGTCATCTTGGCATAACTTGCCAAATTTTGTTATTTATTTTCAAAACTTCCTTATTTTAAGCAATTTAAAGAAAGTGTACGAAAATGGTTTTTGCGGTTGTAGCACATCGATTTAGGATATCATTTTATACATGACATTAGAAATCAAACAATTAATGTTTGAGAAAATTCGCACTAACTATAATAGCTCAGATATAATGATCAAGTCTTTACCAAAAGATAAGTACGAGTTTTGAGAAGAGTTGCCAGAATATTATAGTGGTCCACCTAAATTGGTAGAAAAGATGAAAGGTTTTCCTCTTTAGAAACGGAAAAAGAACAAGACAAATTAAAAAAAAAAATACTAAATAGAATTCTTATATAGACTAAATGGAAAGAAAAAGGAAAAGATAAAAAAAGAAAGAAGCTCTCCTTCGTTCTAAGCCACACTTTGGTCATCAACGTTTGTCAGGGAAACGTATGTCTTACGTTGTTATGTAAAGCTTTTTGAGAAGCCAAAAACAGAGTTTTTGAAATATATAACTTCAGTTCTACCTGAGAGAATTCTTTTGAGTGAATTATCAAAAAACATATATTTGGAATCTTTCCTAACATAATGCATGACTGCATTTTGTGATTTCTAAAACTAATATGCACATGCATGAGCGTCACAGAATTGCATTTCTCACACAAATAACATAAATTATAAATTAAACTAAAGAATTTAGCTTATGATTGGATTTGACAGATGCTAAGCTAGCTGCACTTATAGGATGTAGACCACATTAAAAATTCAATATAAGTTGGAAGTGTTACATTATATAAAAGTAACTAAAATGAAAGATACATAAACAAGAAAACCCACTAAGTCTTTCATATGCATTTATTAATAACTCTTATCTTCTCTCATGTTTTTTCCTTCTCCTTTTGACCTGTGATAGAAAGGTAGCTTGAAAATCAAATGCAGTTGACTAATAATTTATTTTTGGACATCTTAAATTTATTAGCTTTATTCTTCTTTTTTTATTATTTTAAATTAATATTGTTAGCATTCATATCGATCATTTTCTGAATGGCTGTACTCGTCCTGTTCATGTAAATATATATACCTGATTCAGACCAGTCAACACAGGCCTAAACAATAGTTAAAAAATATGTTAAACGTTATTATATATATTGACATTTCAACTAGATTGACACTCTAAAATATATCTATTATTTATTGTTATATGAAAAATATTATTAAAACAATAAGAGAAAAGACAAAAACAGAGTCTGATGAAAGCCATAAACAAAAAAATATAAGATCAAACTTTTCAAGAACATACATTTTCTTGAACATAGGAAAATTTGTATTGCTTATGGAATTAGTTTTGGATACCTCATTTAAATCAAAGACTATGAAAAAAAAATCATCAATTTGTACAAAATAGAGGTCCACCAATTTGTACCAGTTAAGTCTCATAAATTGGGTAGAAGGTAAAGTAAAGTGTAGTAGGTACAAACAATTAAATGTGAATTAATATGGTAAAAGGAAATTAAAGAAGAAATTAGATGAATATTCTTCTGCTATCTGCCAGCTTCTATGGAGATTGTACTCCTGTCAATGGAGGGTAAACTGTACGAGGATGATGAAGTCTCACCCGTAGACATGGCTTTTGAAAACCCTAAGCTTGTCGTGCTACTTTGAGAATCATAGTATCTGCAATCAGAGATATCAGGAAAAGGATCATCAAAGTTTAGGTACCTAGTCACTTGTTGGATAGAGGGTCTATACTCAGCTTTGTTTTGAGTACACAGCAGACCCAGTTTCAGAACCAATTCTGCTTCCTCTTCATCATAAACTGAATCTAACTTTGGATCAACCACTTCAAGAATCTGACCCAGATGGGAATTTTCAAGAACCCAATCCACCAAGAAAAAATGACCTGATGAACCAACTGGTCTTGTTCCTGCAACCATTTCAAGAAGAAGGACCCCAAATGCATACACATCAGAGCTTGTAGATGCTTTTCCTGTCCTAGTTAACTCTGGTGCAATATACCCAATTGTTCCAACCACACTTGTTGTGTGTGAAACTTGATCATGGCTATAAAGCCTTGCTAGTCCAAAGTCACCTAAATGAGCATTGAAGTCCCCATCAATAAGAATATTGCTTGATTTCACATCTCTGTGTATCACCACTTGCTCCCATTCTTCATGCAGATACAACAACCCAGCAGCTACACCTTTCAGAATTCTGAATCTCTGATCCCAATCCAAGACAAAGCTTTTGCTGAATAGGAGAGAGTCAAGGCTCCCATTTGGAATGTAATCATAAACCAAGAGGAGATCATTCTTGTGCTTGCACCACCCTTGAAGGTTCACCAAATTCTTGTGCCTCAATCTTCCTAAGCTTTCAATCTCAGCTGCAAATTCCCTCATTCCTTTGGCTGGAGTTCTCAGGATCCTTTTAACAGCAACCTCGGATCCTGTGCTGGGTAACACCCCTTTGTACACAGAACCAAAGCCTCCAACTCCAATTAGTTGGCTCTCTGTGAACCCCTTTGTTGCTAGGTGAAGATCTCTGTATCTGAACCTATGAGGACAATCCATTTCCCAGTCCTCAAGAGTTTCAAACACCATGTATCTCTTATAGAGTGTCACAAAAAGCAAAAGACACAACAAGGTAAATGTCAGAGCAGACAAGATGCCAATTACAACCTTGATCCAAGGAAAAGTGTTTGAGTGTTTCTCCTTTGGTGGTGGCTTTGGAAGTAGTGCATAATCTAGTTGAGGGGCAACCCCATTCACTGCAAAACTCCACCCTAGAATATAATGAGCACTTGATTTTCTCTTACCTGTTGATGCAGAGAAACCAAAAAACATGCTCTCCTTCATGACAGACTCAAGGCCAACACGCTGAGATATAAGAGGTTTGCTTGGTTTTGATTTCGGATAAGAGGCTATTGTGAGATTCAGTATATCTGTTTCACCATCATATTCAATCCAAACACAAACAGCATCAGCCATCTCCATGTTGAACTCTTCCTTTTTGCCATCTTCAAAGTAAGCAGCAGGCTCAGATATATTTGAGGACATGCCATTTTTGTTCACCCCCACATGGTTTCCCACAGTGTCAGTGGCATCTTTGTAGCCATTCACCGTATCAAACTCAACCACCAAGATTTGATTTGAGGAGTTCATATCATTGGAAGAGTTGAAGAGACCAAGAAGATGGCCACCTTCAGCTTGTGGGAACTGTGTTGAAGGAGCTATGGTGAAGGCAAGACCAAAGCCACCAGGACCAGAGCTTGGTGACACAATTGAGAAAACAAAGAAAGTACTGAAGGAGAAAACCTTTGGCTTGGGGACTGAAGCATTTTTGTCAAGTATTTTGATGGATTCATTGTAGAATGCATGGCCAACAATATTGTTTTCTCTTCTTGTAAGCTCAAGTCTACCTTGCTTGTCAATCTTTGCCTTCTCTTCAAGGGTGATATTGCTTTCATTGAAGCCATGGAATGTGAAGGAAAAAGCAGTGGAAGAAACTAAGAGAAAGAGAAAAGTGAGGAGGCCAAAGAGTATTTTTGGAGCCATTAGCACAATTGGGAGAATTTTGATGCCAAAACATGTATGCCAAGCATATACTTATAGGTTCAAAGCAAGTGGACAAGGTCAAGAAAGAAAAGTATGTATAAATGCCAAAAACCATGCAAGTGAGTGATGTGATATATCAGAACAAGTAAAACCATTATTATCATTTGTGGTGTAGAACAAAGTAGTTGGAAATGGGACTGAAATTTCTCTGCCATAAATTTCATGAGAACGTGTTAAAGCTCTCTGAACTTTGAAGTCTTCTTCGATTAGAAATTATCTTTGATGCAGCAAGAGACCGCAATTGACATAGAAATTTTTCGTTTTCGTCGCTTGTGCGAACATCACGCTTCACATGTGCACAAACATGAGAAGTAAAAAAATTCTACAGTATCTTTTAAGATTAATAATTGGAAAACCGTGTATGCCATTGGGCCTTTTGTAGTTTAAACTATTTAAAAGAGAAATTGTTAAAAATAAAAGATATTATTTAATATAAATATGTTTCTAAAAAAAAAGCATAAGATGTAAAATAATTAGTAGTGTTTATCGATAAAAATATTTGTATACGTCAGATAATATTGTTTTTTATATGAATTTATCAAGTTAAAAATATTTACTTTACGTTGGTGTAGAGTCGAATATTTACTTGAACAATTTTTTGATGTGCTCACTCTATTATTGTATCTCTTCGTTCAAGTAATTTTGTTGTCAATCAATCACTGGGTACATATTCCCTTTAAGCTTATTTCCTTACTTGTTTAGGGTAATTATGTGTTTAATTAACTTTAGTGATGACCGATCGGTTTTCTCTTCAACCGTCTGGCCCGTTGTACCTAACTCCATTCGGTTGTGCCACCAAGATAAACTTCTTTAGCTCTAGTCCGACCTAGAACCAACTGACGATATCCATCCCACATTGCGCAAAAGGCCAAGGGGAAATGATATTGTGCAGCTCGAAGGAAGGTGCCTTCACGTCGTCGTTGTGTTCTTGACATCTATTGCATTTTCCCAAAAACATCTTACAGTGAACTTCAATGGTTGGCCAAAAATAGCCTGCTCGTAAGATCTGAGCCTTCATTCCGCAGATGTCATTGTGTAGTTCATCCATCACGTACTAATCTTCTTCCTCGGATAGACATTTGAGGAGAGGTGTTAAGAAGCCTCTCTTGTAGAGATCTTCACTGATAGTAATGAACCACAGTGATTCAACTAGCGTATGTCGATTTGAGCACCAAACCATCTTTCTACTTCTTCACCAAGGCACAAATTTTCGTTCTCTAGTCATTTTGCTTCATCGTAGAGATGTTCAGACATTCCTCGACCGTTGGCTAGGTTAGCACCTACCTTGTCTTTCTTCTTTCCCCTCTACTAGCTTAGGCAACAGGTTTGCTTGTTTGCTCGGGGAATATGCTCGAGGGTGGCTTCCTCAAACTCCTTCACCAGTTGTGTTACCTTCTCATAGTACTCGAGTGACAAGTCATCCTTAACTTGATATCTTCCTTGAACTTGGCCGACCACGAGTTGTGAATCGGTTTTACATTTTAGTCTTTGTGCTCCCATATCCTTGGCTAAGGTTAAGCCGACCACTAGAGATTCATATTTCTCCTAATTGTTGGATAATTTAATTTGAAGATCAAGGACTGCTCTAAACACAGGTCGTTCGGGCCTTCAACACTATACTCGTTCCTCCACCTTTCTTGTTTGAGGACCCATCCACATATAGAGTCCACTAATGGTCAGTTGTGTTGGTCTAGGGTCCCTACAGCTCTACTACAAACTCTGAGAGGTGTTGATCCTTTATAGAGATGTAGGGCTTAAACTTGAGTCCAAACTTCGGAAGCTCTATTGCCCACAGTATCATCAGAGGTCAAGCTTCTTCAAGATCTTGGTGACCGGGTTATCTATTTACACCACCACTTAATGACTTTGAAAGCAGTGTCGCAAACACCAAGCGATGACAAGTAAGGCCAAAACAACCTTCCAATCAGCTAATACTTGGCCTTGGCATTCTGTAGCACCCTACTAATGAAATATATTGGCTTTTGCTTTGCGTCTTCCTGCACAAGAGCGACATTGATAGCCTCTTCGAACACCGACAAGTAAAATGGCACTGCTTGGCCAAATTTTGCTCTACACATGACAGGAGGCCTGGTTAAGGTTGCCTTAATTTCTTCAAAATCATTTTTGCACCGTTCGTCCCACTTGTCGGAGGTTTTCTTCTTCATCACCTTCAAGATGGGCTTTATTTTCTCTACTAGGCATGGCAAGAATCTTAGCAGAGAGGTAAGTAGACTGACGAACTGTTGTATCTCTTTGAGATTTTAACATAAAGCCTAGAAACTTCTTGCCCCCATGCCAAACATGCATTTGGCAAGGTTCAACCACATGTTGTACTTCCAGATCTAGTGAAAATTTTTTGCCAAGTCTTCCACATGGTTATCGACTTATCGAGTTTTTACCACCATATCATCAACGTATATTTCCATGCTTTAACAAATATGATCGTGGAAGATTTTATCCATTAGTCATTGGTAAAAGGCTCCCTCGTTCTTCATGTAGAACGACATCACCTCATGATAGTGGTTCTCTTGGTCGGTGATGAACGTAATTTTCTCCCTTTCTGGACGGTATATTTGTGACGAGAAAAAAAATTATTACTTTTTAACTATTATTTATTTATTTATATTATTTTCTATATTATACTAAAAAAATTGAAACATAATTTTACAATAACATATCACATAATTAAAATATTCACATAAACATATAATGCATCTTATATCCACACCATTTAGTACATCTTATATTTCCTATACTAGAAGAGTAAGAAGTGTTATTTATTTACAGTTTCCCCTTCATATACTGGCTTTCAAAAAGATGGAGGGAAAAGGTTATGGATAGGGTTCACTTGGACTGTTGGGGGTAAATAAAAGGTAACTTTGATTTATCCTTTGATGACAATTGTAACATCCCTAAGGAATATTACTTCATTGAATAAATAATATGGAAAATGAATTTGAAACGTCGCAATATTATTATTTCCAAAACGCGGGAAAATTTAAATTAATATTCAATGCGACAAAATTTAAATGGAATTAACCAATAGTATTACAAGTTCCAATATTCCAAATGAAATGATAAAAACATAGTAAAAAAATCCCTAGCTCTAATCCCAGCTAGTCCTCACTCCGTCGCCTGAACATCCTCAGCATCACCTGTATCATCATCTGCTCCTGTGTAATGAATCACACGATCATCGCCAAACACAAACAAAAAGGGTGAGCTGATAAAATTAGAAATTAACATATACAATAACACAAGGTAAGTACCCCCCCATCTTATTTATTCTAATTAGTTCTTAGACAAGACCTTAAACCCCATGGCTTTTCAACCTTTAATCACACAAATAGTTAGCCTTGGACTCAGGAATATGATGCTCACACGAACCTGCCTGCTTGTGGTTCTGCCTCTACGAACCTCCTCGCTCGTAGTCCTGCTCTACAAACCTCCCCGCTCATAGTCTTGGTCTACGGACCTGCCCGCCCATAGTCCAACATATGTGATCCACCAGCCACGTACCTCCCCGCACGCAGCATCTCTCAAGTGTGAGCATGAAACATACGAACCTACCTCGCTCGTATCCCCACATGAGAGTAACTGGATATGAACCTCCCTTCTCATATCATCACATGTTTACCACCATCCATGAACCTACCCGCTCATGGCACATCATCCCCTGATCCAAGTATAGCATCCTTGCTTAAAAGCATCAGTCCGCAGCGTCATCACCTGGCGTAGCCTAAGCACTGCCAAGCGAAATCTGCCCAAACTGCGTGGCGGAACACCCCTTGCCGCCAGGCGCCAGCCTCTCGCAAACCCACTGTTGTGGTGTCTATCGCCTAGCGGACCACAACTTGCCACCAGGCGCAAGTGTGACAGTAACTCTCCCATGGTACTCTTATCGCCTAGCGCACCCACCCGTGCCGCCAGGCCCCATACCAATAGTAGACATCTACTGTTTTAGCACCTCAAATGGTCTGACTTGCAGTATACACCACTCCCAAAGATTCAAATAGACATTCCTCTATCAAGGTTACATTATGGGTAGTTTGCAACTCTCATATGTTCATGCACCTATCCTTTACAATTGTTAATCCATCCCTTCAAGGTTTCTAAGTTGCCAAGGGCTTTATCATAGTATAGTAAGTACATCCATGCCTATGGTAATAACCAACAATGCACTATCTTACGTCAGACATTCCAAATATACTGCACTATAATGAATAAAACCTTCCTCCCAATAGTCTTAAATACCTTTCATATAATTCCACATGGATGACCATCTGAATTGACATTTTTCATCCACTTAGTACCAATCAAATTCTACCAATAGACACTATTAACTTATTCCTACTTACCACACCCAATATAGCATAATCACATATCATCCATCTATGTATATGAGCCACGAATGACACCTAAAGTCCATAAATCATGATCAACAACTATCAATAACACGTAAGTAACGAACTAGGATTCCAAAACCTGAAACTTTTATTTAGAATTATCATTCTCCCTTTCTTTCCTTAACATTCCTTCCAACACACCATAACATAGTCATATTTTCCAACCTATTACCATTCACATACTCAATTCCCATAAGTATATTATCCCTTCACGTGTCATCATTTAATACCACTCACAACCTCTTCCCTCGCGACAAACCAAAATCAACACAACATTGTGCCACTGTTCTCGTCATCGCCTGGCGGCAAGCTAGGTGCCGCCAGGCGGCAAATCAGAACCCAGGAAAACTTCCAGGTTGATATACCTGCATATACCCAATACGTCCAAAACTCAATCCAGACACCAATTTCAATAAACATGATAATACACACATGATTCATCATCCCCAACGTTCTATAATATTAGTCTCTCTCTAATTCTCACCCATACTGGCCATGATGATTCAAATTCAAGTTATTCCCTTCCAAAACCCCACGTCTATCCATGATAAATCTAAAAAATGTTCTCACAGCATCATCGGACCCCCAATTCTAGAAGTTTTAGACTATTAACACATATCATCATTCACAAAGGCACATTCAGAAGTCACAAACTACAAGCCAAGAAAAACGGGACCAGTGTCGTGTCCCCTAGTGGCCATTCAATCCTGCTAGGTGGTTCATGTCAAAATCTCAAAAACATAGGCAAAGTCTGATGCGTCGCCTGGCGGCTCGGGCTGTACCGACAGGCGGTTTCTGGGCAAAAACCCAAAAACTCCAAAAAACAGTGTCCAAGGGGTTGGGTTTTCATGCAATGGGACATAGCAAGGCATAATCATTCAAACACGAATAAAAGTACAAGGAATAGCTCCCCTTACCTGGAATGATTGCTCAAAAATCGAATTTTGGTTTGTCTCTAACCCAAAAGCTCTCCTAGCCTCTTCTTGCACTCCAACAATTTCTTCCACACTCAAACCTCTCAGCAACCAGCACAAAAATACCCCTGAAAACCCTTTGCCTAATCTTGACACGAAACACAACACTCATTTCTTCTCCAATTTTGCTCTCTCTCTCTCTCTCTCACAATTACTACCCTAATTAAGTGAGATTGCTCTAAAAACGAAAATTAAATAAAAATGGTGATTAAGGCTATTCAAAGAGTAATAACCTAGTGTTTTCCAGCCCGTAGGTTGCCTCTGAATTGGTTGTTAGGGTTCTTAAACCCTTTCATATTCATGCCAAGGAAAATTTGGCAAAAAGAGAGTAAATTTGTTCTTAGCAAGGTTTAAACCCACCACCATTCAATCACAAAGCAATTACACAACCAATTCAACCAATCATGTTTTGTGATAATTCCTAAAATTTTAGGATTACATTATAACCCATCACATTCCAATATAACATTAAAATAATGCATAAATTAAATAACATAGAATTTGGCATACATAGGATTTGAATCCAAGTCTTCTCACACAATCCAAGTACTCTCAACCACTTGAGCTAGTACTTTTCCACGTCATATAGCTCTGCATTAAATGTCTTAAAGGCTCCTATTACCCGCATTTATTAAATAATTATTTACTTAATTATTTAAATTTCTCGGGTCTTACAACAATCGGCGCGTTTGGAGCATAAAGGAAAGTAATAGTAGAGTTTCTAGTTCCCTTAAATGTCACATAATTATTCACTGCATTGGTTTGCCATGCATTTCCCAGGAAAACAGCCATAATGTCGGCAAAGAAGGGATCAGGCATGTTAGGACAACCATCTATGATAAGGTTATAGAATTTTGTTTTTCACACACAATCATAGAAATAGGGAAGTGAGACAAATATCACATAAAAAATATACATATCATAATAAGATAAAATGAAATGAAAATTCTCCCAAATCCATAAAACTGGATTTTATCATATTTTATAAAGATATTGATTAATTTTGTAGTGACTAGTTAGGATAAATGAGCTCATGGCCAACAAAGTAACTCAAGAACATCTCATCTTGAGTAATACTAACTCGTTTAAATCTCCAAGGTCATACCTCCAACTACAATAATCAAATCCTTATTTATCATAAATTTTATTTCAATATTAAACCATATAATTATATAAATAAATAGATAGAATTAGTGAATAATTAAAATAAATATAAATAAATAAAAAGGACCAATACGTAATTGGAGGTAAATATAAATAAGTGAATAAGAGTAAATATAAATTAAATAAATAGGACCAGTGCACAACTGAAGATGAATATAAACAAATATATAGGAACGAGAACTAAATATAAATTAGAATGAGGTTAGGGACACCTCACTTAAGGTAAATATAAAGATAAAAATAATTATGAACAGATAAAAATAATCAAAGTAAAAAGATAAAATGATAGATGTCTCCTCCCCTTACCTTAGCTATGAAAGATATACTTTTGAAGATGATCTTTGTATTTGATTTTTCTCCTTTTTCTTTTCTCACACTAGCAAAGACTGTGTGCTTCTCCTCCTTCTTCTTTTTTCTCACTGTCTCTCTTTCCTTCTCCCCTTGGATTCACTTCACCCATATTTATATTAACATTTTTTAATGATTGCATTTAGTTTAAAATGCAATATTTTATTTTTGTTTCAGTTCTTCCTTGGTTTAGTTTAGTTAGTTAAAGATTAGGCTACCAAGATTTTTTTTATCCTATTTGACGTTAACATTAACCTGGCCTAGCATTAATTGTGATTTGCTATTTTGACCACTCTTGGTGCATGCAAATGGATTGTAACGTTGTGGTGCAGATTCAATCTAATTTTTTTTTAGTTTACTTTATCATAATATATAAAGTTTCTACACATATATTATTAAAGTTCAGTTTGGAGAAGACTATAATTTTTTTTATTAAATATATCCATGATATTTAAAATTACTTCAACAAACATGATAAAGGTGTATAACGGAACAAGATTATAAAATTATTGTGTAATACGTATTATAAATGTGTTTATATTATTATTATTATTATTATTATTATTATTATAAAGGCAAAACATATGTTTTTTCTGAAACTGAAATGCTAGTTGTAATGTTATAAGTATTATAACTTATTTTATTATTGAAGTATATTATTTTATAGTAATATTTTTATTATAATTATTTTAATTGCAAACACTTAAATTTTGATTTCTTGAATAATTATTATTTTTATATCATATGTTCATAATTTATTATACTAGTCACAATACATATGAAAATAATGTATCATAAGATTTTAGGTATTGACATACTGAAAACATTGTGGTATAAATTTTGAGATGTTACAATATTAGTATCTAGTTATACCCTGAGTACACATCTAGAAAGCTTAGCACTTTGTGGCCTAAGGCTCCATCGACCAGTCGATCGATGCTAGGGAGGGGGTATACGTCCTTAGGACACACGTTGTTGAGATCAGTGAAGTCGGTGCACATCCGCCTTTGGCCACTCAACTATTTTAGCAGGATCACCTTGGTAAGTCAAGTGGTGTATTGTACTTCCTTGAAGAGCCTTGCTCCCTATAACGTTTTCACCTCAACTTCAATGACCTTCTTTAAGTGCCCTGATATGTCTCTTCTATGCTGATGAAGAGGAGCCAACTCTAGTGAATCCTCCAAATATGGTATTTATGTGCCCTCTCAACAGGTGGTCCCAACTCTTACTTTTGTTTTGGCTCCTTCTCCTGGATAAAAAATACTAACATAAAGGACCAAATTGAAGCATTTTTGAAAAAACTAACACCAAATTGAGTAATTCAACCTAAGCTAAACTATGTGACCTAATGGTAAGACTAAAAGGCACTTAGAACCTTCAAAGCACTTACCAACTAAGATGTGTTTCACTATAAAAAATTAATGTTCTAATTAGGAGATGTGATTGAACACCAAAGGCTCCCCAAGGCACCTAATTAAGCCAAGTTACGAGAAACAAAACAAAGCAACAAATTACAACTCAAAATAAAATGTGAATACAAACAAATTGATTCTCCTGCTCTCTAAGTGTTTCTCTCCTTCTCTTCTTGTCTCCTACACCAAGGCTTCAAGTCCACTTTAGGTTTCCACCCCCTAAGATGCTACCTCAAGGGTTGGTTCACCTCTAAAGAGAGCTTACACAAAAAACTGAAAGGAGTCGAAGAAAGAAAGCAAGAAAAGGCTTAAATGAACAAGAGCTAAACTCAAGAGGAGTTGAGTGTGACAAAACCAAGAACAACCAAGAAAGACAAGCAAAAAATTAAAATTTAAGAAACAAGGTTAAGCACACAAAGGGAAACACCTAAAGAAAGGCAGTGAATAGATGAACAAAACCAAAAACAACTAGAGAATGAGATGGATGCTTCTTCTTCTCTTTGGCTGAATGCTAATGATGCTTAAAGACATTCTTTTAGCTTCAAACTAAGACATAAGTTGTTGTAATATCCAATTTTTCACACATAATTTTTTTTTTGAAGTGTAGCAAAATAAAATACCCAAAGAAGGTAGTGGTAGTGGTTCCAGGGCACTTATTTTGATCACTTTTATTCTTGATTATTTTTTTTTGCTCCTTTTTTATGAAATTTTTTTTCTATTCTTCTCAATATTTTTCCAGCACCAAAATAGAACCATTACAACACATTTTCATCATGTATTTTGCACCTGAACAAGAAGTAACTCAAAATGGAAAGAAACCTACTACAATCAAAAGATAGAATATGAAACTCAAGCAAACATAATGGAAACCTAACCCTATGAACTTGCTAATGAACTAATAACAAGTATGAACTCAAAGATGCAAAATAAAAGCACTGAAATGGACATACATGGTGTAGCTTTGAACATGAATATATACTTTTTTGTGATTTTTCAAAGTTAAACTAGGAAGTGGAGACAAAAAAAAGGACTAGACATGACTTTAGACAACATGGAATGATTTGAAAATACAAGTGACCCAAACATATGATATGAAAGAATGGAAAATGTGAGAAAAAGAGTCAAGAAAAACTAACCACATGTAACATGTTATCCAACACATTTAGGAGCATTTAGAAGGCACAAAACAGTAGTCAAAACTACCAAAACAAAACTTGGAAAACGTTAATGACAAAATTCTAGCAGCTTTAACCTTTGATGACTATTTTGCTAATAAATTTCTCCACGGAACTCTAAATGAGTTGTTTTTTTTTTTTTTGTTGGAAACTAGATTCAAAGTGCTTTCATTTGACTACAACGCATAATTTTTGGACCCCTAGGTTGGATACAATTTAATTTTAAAAATTGTAGATATTTACTACCAACATTGTTTTGTGTGTAAAGGTTTATTTGGACCATTCCAAGATAGCTACAAAACGATGCTAGGAAAACACAATAACCTAAGCTTTGATTACCAAATGATGGGATAAACTCCTCCAAGTTGTATGACTCATGTCAGGGGAGACTCCCAAATGAATGGCGGTTTGCATAAGCTTGATGGTGGTGGAAATATGGTACGCATATGGTGGTTTTATGTGATGAGATGGTGGCTCCCCCTCCAAGCTATATGACTCAGGCAAGCAGGAAAGACTATGTTGGTGTTTGAGTGCTCTCAAGAGAGGTTGGGCTAACTCTTAAGGAAGGGGTAACTATAGGAAACTTAGAATGGGTGATCTTGCCTTGGTGACCTAAGTTGAGTAGTGCGACACAAAATTGGCAGCATAACTTTACTCAATCAAAAGGTGATTTACATGGAGGGAGACACATCTATTTATAAGCTTAGGTAACCCTAAAGGTATCTCCAAATTGTAGAAGCAAAATCCTAATACTCTAACTTAGAGACCAAGATAAAATCCTCTCATTAGGAGTATGACACATGACTACTACTAAAGAGAAATCATCTCTATTAGGAGCATGACACATGATCACTACTAAAGAGAAATTTTCTCCATTAGGAACATGACACATGGCAAGAGCATGTGTCTCACAAAAAAACAACTTGAAGAATACTCTAGGCAATGGCCTAGAAGCTTCTAGAAGGTTTGCTATCCAAACTAGAGTTTTTACCCTAGACTCATGTGTCTCCTTAGGGTCCATCTCCTCTAGGCCCAAAACCCTACACTACAATCCTAGGACTAAATACAAGGCTCAAAAGAAAACCCAAACTATTTCACCTATTATACAAGGCCAAAAGAAAACCCCTATACTACTTAACCTATTATACAAGACCCAAGAAGAAAACTTTATACTACTAGACCCATAATGTTAGGCCCAAAATAAACTTAACATAATAAAAATTCATTAATAACCGATAATGATAGGAGTTTGGACTCACTTTCTACATATGACTTCAACTCTTCTTATGTCAAGAGGATATGCCATCATCTTTAGTATCCAATTTGTTGAATAAATATGCAGAGGATACTTACATTTAACACCAATATTATAAGCCAAAACTGGATGTGCATATTAGTCCCTCTTTCCTTGCACACACTTCATTATAGCCCCTAAGAAAACCAAGTATTGCACTATTTATTTCATAATCTGACAGACAATTTTCTAATTAATTCTCGAACATGAGGAACAATATTTATGGACAATGGACCAAAATGAAAAATCGTTATCTTAATGGCTGATAAAAATAAGAAGGTCAACTAATTAATATAGGAAAGCGTCACAATAGAAAAAACTTTGGAGAGTATTAAAAGTCATAATTGTTTTCCATCGAGTTTTCTTGTTTCGACATCTTCTTCCAAAAGTTAGTAAAAGAAATCAAAATGCTACATTTGTTCTTACTCCCCGTTAAACTAAAGTTTTGAATTTTCTTCTATTTGGTAACTAGTTAGCTTTGAGCAAATTTATCAATTTGTAATTAGCTATTTATTAATTT
>Ga0214544_1007936_pt1 | contig 18172 bp, 10 predicted proteins | sample CNSS3metaG_FD_160074 | JGI IMG/M metagenome (GOLD analysis project Ga0214544, IMG submission 160074) | Root nodule microbial communities from cowpea collected in UCLA plant growth center, Los Angeles, California, USA - CNSS3 | ecosystem: Host-associated > Plants > Roots > Nodule | place: USA... | reverse complement strand
TAAATCTTTTCAACTTCTCTCCAGAAGCTTCAGCACCATTCACACACTCATCTACCACTCTGCCACACTGCTTTTCTCCGTTCTCTTTCCTCTACTCTTTCTTCCTCACACTCTCAACTTCTCTTTGAAGCTTCTTCTTCCTTTCCACTGCCAAGTTAAGTGTTTGATTCTCTAACTATTACCAACGTAACCCAACACAGATGTGTATGAAGGTATTTTTGTTGTTGTTTCGATTTCATCTTATAAACATTTTTTTTTTTGTTTTCAAGGTGTTTTGAAACGTATTTTTGGCTATCAAAATGTAATAACTTTCGATTTTTTTTTGTTCTTCTTTTTTCATATGCATTGTTACCCGTGTTGTTGTTTGAAGGTGTTTTTTGTTGTTTTAGTTTCGTTTTGGTAAGCGTTTTTTGGTTTTTCAGGTGTTGTAGACCTATTATTAGGTGAAGAAAAGGTAATAACTTTCGAGTGTTTTTTAGTTTCTTCTTCATTTTGCATATGTACTGTTGCCTGTATTGTTGTTTGAATGTATTTTTTGTGCGTTTCTATTTCGTTTTGATAAACCTTTTTTTTTTGTTTTTTAGGTTCTCAACTTTTCTCCAGAAGCTTCAACACCGCTCACACACTCACCTACTACTCTGCCACACTATTTTTCTTCGTTCTCTCTGCTCACACTCTCAACTTCTCTTTAAAGCTTCTTCTTCCTTTTCACCGCCAAGCTAAGTGTTTGCTTCTCTAACTATTACCAACGTAACCCAACACAAATGTGTAGGAAGGTATTTTTGTTGTTGTTTTGATTTCATCTTATAAACCTTTTTTTGGTTTTCCAGGTGTTTCGAAACCTATTTTTGGCTAATCAAAAGGTAATAACTTTCGATCTTTTTTTTTGTGTTCTTTTTTCATATGCGTTGTTACCCGTGTTGTTGTTTGAAGGTTTTTTTTGTTGTTTCAGTTTCGTTTTCATAAACCTTTTTTGGTTTTTCAGGAGTTTCGTAGACCTATTATTAGGTGAAGAAAAGGTAATAACTTTCGAGTGTTTTTAGTTACTTCTTCATCTTCCATATGTATTCATTTATGTGTTGTTGTTTGAATGTATTTTTTGTGTGTTTCTACTTCGTTTTCATAATTTTTTTCTTTTGGTTTTTCAGGTTCTCAACTTTTCTCCAGAAGCTTCAGCACCACTCACACACTCACCTACCACTTTGCTACACTTCTTTTCTCCGTTCTCTCTCCTCTACTCTTTCTTCCTCACACTCTCAGCTTCTCTTTGAAGCTTCTTCTTTTCCTCTGTTCTTTCATGTTTTCTTCTTCTATTAAAAAGAAGATCGAAGTTTTTGAAGATCCAAAACGAAGTTCTCAAGCAGAAGGATGAAAAATCAATATGAAGAAGTTTTATTTTTATTATTTTTCCATTTTTTGAGTTTGATTTTAATTATTTTTGTTTTGTGAGCCAACCCATCCTCCTGGTGGTGTTCCAATGGTGTTCCTCACATGTGGGTCTACGAGGTTAAACTAGGTTCTGTTGTTGGATCTGTACGTTATTCATTGAAGTTTTTTTATATGAATTTTGTGTATATATAATTTGGTTGGTTTATGTGATGATGTTATTGTTCAATAAATATTATACTTACGATGCAGATGAGGTTCTAAAACAAGTTCTGGAAACTGAATACTTTGAAATTTTTGAAAAGATGAATGACTTGCTTAGTTAAGTTTCTAACACTAGATGGTAAAGTTTCTTCAGTGAAACCTCTGCATCTTTCGGTCTCTTCAAATCAGTAGCATGGAAAACATAAATTATTATTGAAGACCATTTAATAGCATGGAAAACATAAATTACTATTTAAGACCATTTAATGCAACTAGATGGTAAAATTTCTTCAATGAAACTTCTGGATGTTTCGGTCTCTTCAAATCAGTAGCATGAGAAACATAAATTACTATTCAAGACTATTTAATAGCATGTGAAACTGAAATTATTATTCAAGACCTTTTAATAGTATGGGAAACATAAATTACTATTTAAGACCATTTAATGCAATAACTTACTCTGTCAATCAATCCTACGCTCAATGAAAACCTGCACAACTTCCTATAAAAATTTTAATTTATCACTGCATTGGAAATCTAAGTTTATCATTGTTCAAGAAACCCTACACAACTTCCAATGAAAAAAAAATTCTAATATATATATATATATATGCATAACGTCTAAATAATGAATACGAAATCTGAATAAACGTTTGTATAAATTTTTGTAATTATTATTTATATTGCTCTAGATAATCATCATTGCACCACTGATCTAGATAACTGAACTGCTCCATTAATTTGAACTACTCGGAATAAACGTTCTGATGATTCAATTGATTAAGAATCAACTATTGAAGTAATTCATTAATCTCTCTTGATATCCGAATATGGTGCACGTTTGTATAAATATTTTTTCATTATTATTTGCACTGCTTAAGATAATCATCATTGCACTAGTCCACATATTTCAACTGCTCCATTTATCGTTTCATCTCCAACACGCTTTCATGATTCAACTTATTCAAATTAAAATATTCAAAAGATACATTTACTTATCTTCACATTTCACCCTTCATTTACGTCTCTCATCTAGAACTTCTCTTCTTTGTTTGATCATCATTGCACTATTTCAGATATTGTTCAATCTCTCTCACACGCTTTCATCATTTAACAATTTCGGATTCCAACACTTAAAAAAAGACCTAAAATGATATTCACAAAATATATTTTCAGAAAGACTTGAAAACTTCATTTTTATATTTCATTTACCAAAGTTTTTGTCATCATCTATTCCCCAATTTGGTTGATTAATAATTATTTTTGTTATTTATTACTAAATATCATTTAGTATTTAAATTAAAATTTATATTCAATATAAACACATTCCAAATAAAATAATTTTTATAAATCAAGTAATTAATATATTATCCCTAGATTAAAATTGTTTACATTTATCAATTCATCAATAAATATTTATTAAATGGTTTACAAAAATAACTCATAAATGCTTTAATATTCCAAAATTATAATTGTTTTGATTGCATTGCAAATAAACGTAATCCATGATAATGTTATAGTGATAACCGCTCATGAAATAATGCAACTATCTTGGTATTAGTAAATTATTAAATCTGAGCGTATTCCAACTAATGAAAACACAACTTTCAATAAAGAAGTTTTTAAATTTATTGGACCATTAAAATGATTATTATGTTTGCATTTTTGTTTAAGTTGATTATTCATGTGTGGACATTACATTTGCACGAGACCAAAGTTCTCAATATTCCTATATTTTATTTTAACAACAATATGTACATATGCATTTCATTTCAATATAATATATAACTCAATGTACATTTCAAACAAAAATAAAATGTGTGTACCTATCAAGAATTAGTTATTATAAATTTAATGTCTACCTTGATAAAAATACCTACATTTATTTTTGTTTAAAAATGTTAACATCAATCTTACATTGTGCTTGCATTTTTGTTTAAGTTGATTATTCATGTGTGGACATTACGTTTGCACGAGTCCAAAGTTCTCAATATTTCTATATTTTATTTTAATAACAATATGTACATATGCATTTCATTTCAATATAATATATAACTCAATGTACATTTCAAACAAAATTAAAATAAAATGTGTGTACCTATCAAGAATTAGTTATTATAAATTTAATGTCTACCTTGATAACAATACCTACATTTATTTTTGTTTAAAAATGTTAACATCAATCTTACATTGTGTTTGCAGTTTTGTTTAAGTTGATTATTTATGTATGGACATTACTTTTGCACGAGACCAAAGTTCTCAATATTCCTATATTTTATTTTAACAACAATATGTGCATATGCATTTCATTTCAATATAATATATAACTCAATGTACATTTTAAACAAAAAATAAAAATAAAATGTTTGTACCCATCAAGAAATAGTTATTATAAATTTAATGTCTACGTTGATAACAATACCTGCATTTATTTTTGTTTAAACATGTTAACATCAATCTTACATTATGTTTGCATTTTTTTTAAGTTGATTATTCATGTGTGGACTTTACTTTTGCACGAGACCAAAGTTCTCAATATTCATATATTTTATTTTAACAACAATATGTACATATGCATTTCATTTCAATATATTATATAACTCAATGTACATATGCACAGAAAAAAAGTTCATAAGACACCTGATTATTATACCTTGCCGTCAAAACCACACCCTTCAGATTTATTCTCAGATGTAATCATTTTAATATTTCAATATAAATTAAGTATAACTATAAACTTTGTATGGTGTAACTATGGATTATATCGATATATAATGCACCTAATCAATAGTCTTAAATAATTAGATAATAAAGCAGATTATTGTAATTAACCAAAATCTAAATGATATATTTACAAATTCACATAAATTAAATCAATAATAACAATACTTTAATTTAGTTTTTAACCAATATAATATATAATATTTAAACAAAATACCTATAACAATAATAACAAAAAAACAAAAAAAAAATCGTGCGTACGCACGAGTACCATACTAGTTTACACATATAGTATGATTTCTGAATGACATTGAGAATTCGTGTCTCTCAAATCTTGTGTGGTTATAAATATTTTTTTAATTCTCGGTCAGTTCTAGGGACCTGAATTCTAACTTGATTTTTTATTTTCTTTTTTAAATGGTTGGAATAGTTGTTTAATTTTTTTAAAAAGGATTTAGTTATTTTAGATGTTATTTGAGAAAAATATAAAAGTAAATATAATTTGAACATTTTTTTTAATTTGTTGAGTTAAAAAAATAATTTAAAAATAGATTTAGTATTATATATTAAGTTTTTTAGATGTTATTTGGAAAAATAAAAGTAAATTTATTATAACACAAATTATTTTTTAATTTGTGTAGTACTATTTTATTTTAATTGATGTTTGGAAATAAAATTGTACGAATTATAATAGAATTAAAAAAGTAAAAATTATTATGGTATCAATATTAAAATTTTTAATTTTTTAATAATGGTAATTTATAAAAACTATATATTAAAAGGTAACAAAATTTAATTTGATTTGTATATTTATTTTTTTATATGGCAAAATTGTAGTAATTTTGAATGTAGAAATTTTTTTTGAAAACAAATAAATTCCAAAATATCGTTTGATTAAAAAAATTCTTAAACAATATTGTTTTGAAAATGAAGGGAATAAATATGGACTACAAAAAAATTATCATTATATTAAAAACAATTGTAATGAAAAAAATTAAAAAATAAATAACGAAGTAAAAAAGGGTATATGTATATTTAATAAAATACAATTATGTGAAAGAAGTAAAAAAAAAAACATTGCAAATTTGTAAAAATTAATTCAAATGAAGGAAATTTTTAAAATAATTTTAAAAATTTAAAACCATTGCGTTATTGTATTTTAAATAAATTTTTTATTTGTCTTTGGTTTATGTAAAATAAGTAATTATGATGTGTGTACATTGAAAGGTAATAATAAAAGATGTAAAAATGAATTGAATGAAGGCTAAATTTATTGAATACAATTAAAGTTACAACATAAAATTCGTGGTTGGATGATGATCATCTAAGTCTAGTGTTGTTAGGATAATGATTTCTTGTGTGTCCTTCTATTCTACAGTAGGAACACTTTCTTGATTGTCTTCCCTCTCTAATGTCCATCTCAATCCTAATTCTACCTGAATTAGGATGACCCCTCTCGTTTCTTTCTGTGGCAAGATAAGGCCAGACCTGTGGTCCTTGGTATGGTGACCAATATTCTTCATGCCTTAACTCGCCAAACAAATTGTCATATACTTTCATGATGACATCCAACCTATAATGGGGACTGATGTACATGATGAAGTCTTGATGTGCGTGTTTGCAAGCTATAATGACATGAGCACATGGTAGATGGACTTTTTGAAAATTTTCACAATTGCACCACCTTTCATCTAACCTAACTACAAATTTTCCTGTTGGACGTACTTCTTTGAGATTCACCATCTTCTCCACTTTCAATCTTGTGGTATTTCTATCAAATTCAATGACCCGATGCGTGTTTGACATGGAGTCTGCATCTTGTAGGAAGTTGGTCGCATATTCAGAGTACACATGACCAACACTTACCATTGCAATTATTTGCCTGCCTCTTTTGGTGAAGTAGATGTTGCACCTAGTGTACGTGACCAATACTATAGAAGAAATTGGCAAATTCCTTGTCTTCTTCAGCACAAAATTTATTTCTTTAGCCAAATTTGTTGTTACGTGACCCCACCTTCTTTCTTGGTCATATGCAAGACACCATTGCTCCCTTGGTATTTGGCCAACCCATGTTGTTGTTTCTAGTTGTCTTCCCTAATGATGTTGTAGTAGCAGTTGTAGCGTGGCTCGATCAGTGCATATGCTACAAATATAATTTTAAATACAAAATAGTTACTAATAATGGGGGTGAATAATTAACAGCCAAAAATATGAAAAAGACTTATTTTTATGTGTAATAACTTACCTATATTAACGAGGTCCTTTTTCAGAGTTGTATTCTTGGATCTTTTTGTAAACTTTTGTGCAATGTGTCGAATATAAAACACCTACACGCAGTTTCCTTCAATCCAACCACTACTCGGTATATTGAATGTTGCACTGATTGAGTTGTCGCGATCTGACATCAAGCATAAAATGTGTTGAGGCATAACATGCCTCCTAAGGTTTTTAAGGAAAAAAAAGCAAGTTTTAGTCGTTTCACCCTCTACTATAGCAAATGCAATGGGGAAAATGTTGTTTCTCCCATCTTGCAGAACGACTACTAGAAGGGTGACCCTATACCTTCCCTATAGGAAGGTTCCGTCGACTTGCACAATTGGTTTGTAATATGGGAAGCCATCAATGCATGGTTTGAATGTCCAAAAAACTCTTCAAAAGTTTTGTTGGTTTTCTACGACCTCCTCCCCATGTGTAATTGGATTGGTTTTCAACTTGTATATAAACCCAGACAAATAAGTTTGCATTGCTTGTAGTACGCACGTCAGTCGGTTGTACGATTGTTCCTAATTTCCGTACACATCTTCAATTGCTTGTTGTTTCGCCAACCACACCTTTTTGTAGGTTGTGTTATACCCCATAGAGGTCCGACTTGATGAAATTACTGTTGCAATTTGTGTGGACAAGTTTGTCTCCACCATTTGTCTTACATGTTGGGAAATTATTCTTGAGCCCAGGTGCGTATGGTCTTGTGTTAATAGTTGTGTGGTACATGTGTGCACAACTTCAATCTTTCTGATTTCCTATTCTTGGTCCCTTACGTGTAATATTGCCTGACATTTCCAAGGATACACCTATTGTACAAATTGAACCCTCAACCTTGTTGTGTTTGAGTGTGTGGTTTTGTAGGTGCAATGGTTTGCTATGTGGTACCTGTTTAAAGCATCTAAAAGTTGTTCCTTAGTTTGGAACCTCATTCCTTGGGTAACTGTACCAACATCATGCTCAAAGTTGTCATGCAACATTTTGTGGTGGTCATATGCGTTTGAGAATTTCTGTTGTGGGGTCTAGTTGTATTCTTCATACAATTCGAAGTGTCTTATTGGGTTGTAGGGGACATGTGTATAAGGGTGAAAGTGTTATTGTTGTATGGGGTGGACATCTAGGTTTTGGTCATGGTCATCAGGTTGATCATAAAGTGTGTCGTCCTCATCTTCACTAAACGGGTCTAAGGACGACGTAGGTAGACCTAGGTTTTCTACTTCTACGGTAGTTGGAGGAGAGAACCTTTGGGTGTCGTAATGTGCGAGTGATTGAAAAATATTTGAGGTAGACGGACCGATCAGTAGTTCGGTATATGATTGTATATCATTTCCCCATTCCCCTAGGTAGGTAGGGTTAAGGTCAAATGGTGCTTGTGTGGCTTCGGTATTTGGTTGTGGATGATGCACATTAAAATGTGTTAAAGAGTTTGGTTCAAAAGGTCTCGTACTTGAGTTGTAGGTGGTGCAAAGTTCAATAGATGTAACAGTTAGGGTGATTGTAACGTCCCTATATAAATACAGAAAATAAATTCAATCGTCCTGATTTTATTATTCCCAAACGCGGGAAATTCAAAAATCCATATAATGTGATTAAACGTTCCAATTTACAAATCCATAAAACCGGGAAAGTTATACATGTTCCCAAAATAACTGAAGGAAATTAAAATCTTAAATAAGCAAAGTCATAATCCTAGCTCAATAAATCCTCCATCTAGCCCCTCTCTCTGTCTCAAGCGTCAGCAGCATCACTTGTAGCATCATCTGCTCTCATCTAAAGAATTACATGATCATCGCCAAACACACAAAAAAAGGGTGAGCTTATAAAATAAACATAATATATAAGGTAGTAGAAAATAAACAATATACTCATCTTATTCATTCCTAGTTAGTTCTTGGCCAAGACCTTATAGTCCCCAAGGCTTTTCAACCTTCACAACATACAGATAGTTAGCCTCAGATTCAGGGTTATGATGCTCACACGAACTTGCCCACTCGTGGTCATGCCTTTACGAACCTCTCCACTCGTAATCCTGCCCTATGAACCTCCCCGCTCGTAATCCTACCCTACGAACCACCCTGCTCATAGTCTTGCTCTACGGACTTGCCCGCCCGTAGTCCAACACATGTGATCCACTAGCTACGTACCTCCCGCACGTAGAATCTCTCAAGTGTGAGCACGAAACATACGAACCTACCTCGCTCGTATCCCTACACGAGAGTAACTGGATATGAACCTCCTCTCTCATATCATCACATGTTCACCACAATCCATGAACCTACCCGCTCATGGCACAACATCCCCCAATCCAAGTATCATGTCACTACGTAAAAGCAACACACACAAGCCATTGTCCATAGCATTATCGCCTGATGCAGCCCCAAGCGCCGCTAGACAAAACCAGTGCAGACCGCCTAGCGGAACCTCCCCGCCGCTAGGCGCCGGGCCTTCCCCAAACCCACTGTTTTACAGATATTGCCTGGCGGAGCACACCTTGCCGCCAGGTGCCACACAATGCAAGGACCTCTCACGCTGGTCCTATCGCCTGGCGCACACACTTGTGCCGTCAAGCGCTACACCAATAACATACCAATTGTTTGGTTTTCTTGCACTCAGTAGAGCATACTAACTTATACCACCAAAGTACCCCCAAGATAATCATGCTCTCTTATTCTTCATCCTCTGTTTTGTGAAGTCTTGTCACATCATACATGGTCCATTACCTATAATCCACTTCCCTAATTCACTCTAGTCATGACTTAACATTTAACAAACATAATATCACCTTCTCCAAGGATTTGTTCTAACTTAACAACATTACCACCCAATCCAGCACATCCAAGACATCAACTGGTTATTTTCCATGCTACAGCACCACTACCTCAAATCAATTCATTATTCCCTTAAGTCTATACGCACTATGATTCATAACTTAGCCACTAGTGCATCCACAACACACTTCTCCAAAAGTACCCTGATATAGCATATCATTTCCATTACTTATACTCTTAATTAGAATAATGCATTCTCTATTTCCTAGTACCACTCTCCCTTTAATTCCCTCTATGCTTTAACACAAATTGACCAATATTCTTCTTAAAATCTACTCCTCACCTAACCCTATGCATTAATCTTCCCATTTACATCCACTAAATTCAGAACTTCTCTCAATTCTCCAAAGCTATCTCCCTCTCGTAGCCACTGCATCACTGCCCTAACTAGTTTGTCCACCATCATCGCCTGATGGCCAACAAGAAGCCGCCAAGCGGCATATCAGAACCTAGCCAGAAAACTTGCGTTTTTGCACTTACAGGGAATCTGAATTCCCTAGAATTCGATGTAAACTCCCGTTTTACCAGAACAAAATAAACCCCTCACAATTTATCAATTCAACTCCCAATCTTACTACACCTTACGCACCATAAGATTCCCACATACATCATTATATGCCCAAAACCCAACATTCATTGAATTCCTTAGTTTGAATCACAATTCATCTCATCTTCATCCCCAATGGTAATTCAAAATCACACAAATAGTAGGATATCATGGCATTTCGCAACCTCACAACTATAGAATTTATTGAAATATCAGCACATCACGAAATACACAAAATTGCAATCAAATAGTGACAGAAAAAAAATGCACAAAACCCAGAATTTGGGTAAAAATTGATGTGCCGCTTGGCGACACATCCATTCCCGCAAGGCGGTTTCTGGGCGAAATCCTAGAATTATGTAGAAAACAGCGAAATCAAAATAGGGTTCATACAATTACGTTCATACAAGGCATAATATATAGAATGTGATTAAAACATGTATAACCAGCTCCTCTTACCTGGATCCCTTGCTAAACTCGAATTTGGTGTGTGTATCCTTCCACTAAAACCCTCATAGCCTTTGGTTCCACTCTAATCAACGTTTTTCAGCCTCACCACTCCCTTTAATTAGTACCACCCCTCTAGAAAACCTTTGCCTAACCCTGACACGAAAATGCAACACCCTTTTTTCTTCTCCAGATTGCCTTTTCTCCTTTAATTACTACCCTAATTAAGTGTGCTTAACTCTAAAACGAAAAATACCATTAAGTGTCATGTTAATGGCTAATCATGAACCATTATTGGTTGTCTCCAGCACACTAGGTTGCCTATCTAGGCAGCTATGGTTTCTATGCCTCTTCATTTCCATGCCAAAATAAAATTAGGCAAAAAAAAGAAAGTTTAGTTTCATTCCTAACAAGGTTTGAACCCACAACCACTCAATTACAAAGTCAAGTGCACAACCAATTCAACTAATCATGTTTTGTAATAATCTCTATAATTTTAGAACTACATTATCACTAACCACATTCAAACATATCATTAAAACAATGCACAAATTAAAATAACATACAATAGGCATACATAACAACTTTTGAATGATAGCATTATAGTTGTCCTAAACTTTAGTAGTCTCTTCCTCTATGTACTTCCTCTTTTTTGTCAACAAATCTTTTAAGAATATGGCATATGCAAACATTTGTTCGATTCCTTCTAAGAAAAGAATGTTGATTTCCATATTTTCTTGCTCTTTTTCTTTTTTTCTTTTTTCGACTTTTTCTTCCTCTTTTTAATTTTCTCTCTCTCGTGCAAGGAGAGTTGTTATTGCTGCCTATTTGATGGTCCAACTTGTCCTATGCTTGGATGAGACTTCCATCCTTGATTGAAATTCTCATAGTTGCCTTGATGGCCTTGACTTCCCATATAGTTGCTTTAAGTCCCCTCAAAGATATGTTGATTTGGGTTAGATCATCAAATCCATGCAAAGGCATCTTCCTTAGCAACCTTTTGAATCATTCTCATGATTGGCTCAATGATTCTTCATATTCATGTTAGAGCGATGAAATTTCTTGTTTTCCCTGATTAACCTTAGACTGAGGGAAAAAAATTTTGAAGAAATTTTTGCACCAAATCATTCCATTCAGTCAGGTTATTCTCAAGGAAAGAGTGCAACCACACCTTTGCATTCCCTGCTAAGGAAAAAGGAAACAAACTCAAGCGAATAATAATATCAAGTATCTGGTTTATTTTCAACGTGTTGCAAATTTCCAAGAACTTGGTCAAGTTATTATATGGGTCTTTATGAGATAACCGATGAAACTGATAACACCAAATGTATAAGGGTAAGCTCCCAAAATACATTGTCTTTCACTTGTTTCAACTATATCCACCTCTTTTTCCCGATCTGATGGTTGGATATGTGCATAACCTGAGAAATTTGTTGTGCTTTCTAGAGTTATGGAGGAAATTTCATGGGCTTCCTTGAATAGTCTTCTCCTTATATTATTGTTTCTCTGAGTTTTTCTTCTATTTCTGGATCGTAGATTAATTGATCAATCGTAATCCTGCGTCTCATGCACAATAAAGAAGACAAGAAAGTAAATGTTAAATAGTGAAAACAATAAAGACATAATTTTTTTCCTTTTTCAAATAAAAAAAAATCTTAAATCAGCAAACAAACACAATTAAACTAAACCAACTATGGTCCTCGACAACGGTGCCAAAAAATTGTTACGAAATTGGCAAGTTTACCAAATCGCACAAGTAATATTGATGATAAGTCCAGATATCGTTTCCACAGAGACTAACGTGATTTAAAATAATGGATTTGTTCCTGCAGAACAAATAAGATAAGTTAGGCACAAGCGTCACCTTACTAAGTAGTCCGCTATCTCTTCGGTTGGTCTCTCTCTGATCAACACATGTCAGCTTGAACCCAGGAGGGGTTACCTGCAGAAGAATCTCCGAAGCTCAAGTAAGTCAAAGTTCTCATAGAGTCAAATCAGTGATTAATGAATGCGTACCTTTAAATGATGGGGTCCACATGTATTTATAGAGCATTAATGACGTTTGACCATTCCATGGGCTGGGCCTTGACTTGGGCTCTAGGTAGGGCTTGTGAGTGGGCCAGGGCCCTAACCCAGGCCCTTAAGGTTTATTGGACGCGGACGCTTCCATTATGTTGAGTTCATTAGAGTGGTCGGCCTAGGTTGTAAACTTAGCGGATATGCTGGAGTAGTCGGTCTAGGCCGGCTATTTGTCTTGATGGCTTATGTTGGTGTATGTTGTCCCTTTAGATGTTTAGTTTAGGTCAAGACTAGTATAAGTTAGGCTAAGTCGGCCTAGGCTGGATACTTGGCTGCCTTGATGTGCACATTGTTTACTTATTTGGTTGAGTTTGGCTAGGTGTGATATAGGATTGTTTACCAATCAAGGGTTCGAATAACAAATCATGATGGATATAAGAAAATAAATTTAGAAGTAAAAATAAAGATTTAATCAAAAATTTTCACAATGAAAACAATGAACTTGATTTCGAAAAGTATAAGATAAAAGTTTCACCCATATTGGGTTTCATGATTCCATTCAAAGTAAAAACAACAAACAATTTATTTTTATTTTCATCTTTCGAACTCACATCTTTTTGTAATTCACCTCGATTTTGTTGTCGGCAAGCCTAAACTTGAATAATATATAAGAACTTTATCTCTAACAATTTTTACTATTAAGTTTGCATTACTGAACTATATGTTAATGCTTAAGAAAGACCAATGAACACATATATGTCTAGCATGTGAAATCAATTATTGGTTTTATCATACTCAAGTTTTCCAAACCATCTTTTGGGTCAGTTAGTACTCCCAAATATTCACCATATCTAGAACACGCAAGTTGAATATGATAATCAGGTTTCCCAAATTATCTTTTGGATCATTTGGTACTCTCACATGTGCAAATTTCATAGACTATGTAGTTAAAACAAAAATAAAACGTAAGAAATGATGGAAAATAATTATATTGAATGAAGAATCAATAGAGAATTAATAATACATTACACCCAACCCTCGTGAATGAGGGAGTTAGTTATTCCTAAACATACTAAACACTAGACTGATGAAATTGAATGCCTCAAGCCTTAAAAATGCCCTTCTACTGTCAAGTGTATATATATATATATATATATATATATATATATATATATATATATATATATATATATATATATTAAGTTTCTTTCCCTTCAAGTCTATTTTTGACCTCTGTCAGGCCCTCAATTTATAGATTTTCTGAAACGCGCAGCTCATTGGGCGAATTAAGCATGATTCATTGGGCGAATGATCCTTCGCTAGGCAATTGATGCGAAACTGTATTGGACCTACAACTTTGTACTTGATTTTGTACTTGAATTTTTAGTTAGATTTATCTTTTTTTTTGTTTTCTAGAACTCCATATTCTAGAATTATTCTTCAATTCTTGTGAATTGTAATTTGAGTAACCAACTTTGTAGATAACTAGTATTGTTGATAATCTTTGATTATTCAATATTTCACTCATTTTGTTAATAATAATTCACTAATTCTATTGATAATCTTCCCAAATCTCTTAGATTTCCACTTATTTGGAAAATATAACCCAAACATTTATCTTTTCCATTTTTACTGAATAAAGCCTAAAATATCAAATAAAATCCAAAAATAAAATAAAAATTAAACGTAAAAATAAACTAAAATAAAAACATGATAATGTCAATTATCATATACGCATGGTTTTCTAATTGTAAAATCTTTTATATAACCACTAAATCGTGGAAAAATTATTCTCATATACAAGTTCTTTGATAGTTGTGGTAGATTGGTTAGATTAAGGTGATTATTAATGGTGTAGCCTGTGGAAGTCCTAGTCTTGAGGATTGTGCAACCTTTTTTAGAGGTAATATGAGTGACAATATTAGTAGTTTATCTACATCTTTTAGTGTAGAATTCTTTATATATTGAAATTGTGGGGGCTATTTTTGCTATTGAGCATTCTCACTACTAAAAAAACTCATTTCCTGCCAATTTTGTTATACAATTTTTTTCGTAGGAAATACTTACAAATTTTGTTGTGAAAAAAGAATTTGCAAGAAATTGCTACTAATTTTTTTGCAAAATATTTTGTATAAATCACTTTTCGTAACAAATTTTGTAGGAAATACTTACAAATTTGATAATTTTGTAGAAAATAATTATCCACAAAGAAATTGCCTACCAATTAAGATTCTTAGAAAAAATGACAGAAAAAAGTCTTTTTTTGCAAATTTTTTTAACAAATTTGCAAGAAAAAACCCATGTAATATGATAATTTTTAGTAGTATTTTAGGAAGCTAACTTTAGACGTTTTTGATTGGAAAGTGATTTTTATAATGTTATGTAAGATTTTTTTATTCTCAAACTGTATATAGATCTCATAGAGGGAGATAGAGAAAATTTTTGGAGATATGTAAAAGAATGGAGTTTAAATGTTCTAATATTTGTAGAAAAAAAATTAATTATAAATGGAATGTTATTATGCTATTGATTGCTTATACTTTTTATGTTTAGCTTCTTTTGATGCAAGTTTGTTATGCATATTTTTTTTGCTCTTGTGTTTGGTTTGGTCTCCATGTTTCTTATTATTTATTTTTTTAATAATATACTTCATGTGATGATAAATGATAAGTATTTTGAAATATCAACGTAACTGATACAAAATGATCCTCGCATGACTTTTTAAAAAATATAATTGAAATAAATCTTTTAAATTATTTAAAATTATAGAAAATAATTTATTTTAGCATGTGTAAATTGTTTAAAGTTATATAAACTAAATTATATGAATTTATAAAGGATAAATTGTTGAAAATTTATTAAAAAATATTCGAGAAATTATAGAAAATTGTTTGAGAAAAGTATTTTGAATTTACTTTTAAATTCTAAACCCCCAATTCTTAATCATTTATTTTTAATTTAAAACCCTTTTAAAAGAAAAAAAAAAACACAAACCCAACAACCTGAGTATCTAAAAATCCATGTCCCCTTTATTTCTCTCAACTCAATTGCATTATCCATCCAACTCAACCTTGTTCTTCATCTTTCGTATCTAATTCTCATATTCTCTTGAATCATAGGCGACATTTGGGTTTGTGGCGGAGTTCTCTTCGAATTAACCCAAACAAAATCTTTATCTGCATAAGTTAAAAATCTAACCTTCGTCTCCTTTTTTTGGTTTGTAGTGTTGATTTTTATTTTGATCGTGGTCAAAGTCTCATTCATCTATTTGATTCCTTCGTTGTGGCTTCTCTAGGTTGAATTGGGGGTTTATTGCTCAAAATCACCTTAGGGTTTTCTTCATTTCAATGTTGGTCTACCTTTGAGGTGAAGGAAGGTAACTTTTACTATCGTACATTTTGATGACTTAATTGACTAATTGGAGATGGAAAATTGAAATTTGTATTGATTTGAGCTATGAAATTGGGAAGCGAAATTTCTAATTGCATCTTTAGGTTTTGTGATCAAATTTAGTGATGTTTTGTGTGTTGTATTACAAAGGTGTTGGATTAAATAAGGTTGATTTTAGCATGGGATGGAATTGGTGTAAGTTTTTGAATTGAATTGTGGTTGCTTGTTTGAAATTTTTGAAATGGTGAAAGGGATTGTGAGAATTAAGGCATTGAACAATTGAGTTCAAGTTTTACTTTAAAAAACAATATTATTTCTAATCAAAACTGGAAAATTCACAGGTTGTGGTCAAATCCACATGTTACTTATGGAACCTTCTATTTGCTTTCTTCACTTTTAACATGAACTCTTGCCTCATATCTCTTATGTGTGGCATTTGTGTTTTCTTTGTGTTTCATGAAATTTTACTAGTTTCTCTTGAACATTGATGTTTTAGAGTGCTTATTGCATGAATTTATGAAATATGATGTCTGAAACTATGTATGAATAGAGCTGTCAAAATGGATTGGAACCCGCGAGCTAACCTGGCTCACCACGGGTTCTAGCCGGGTTGGGTTGAAAATTTTTAAAAAATTTCAATACGAGTTAATTTTTGACCCGGCTCACTCGGGTTCAACCCGTGGTAAGCCGGGTTGGCTCACCAACTCGCAAATAAAGGATTACACAAGTGTATTTTGTTAAGTTGGGTTTTACATTTGGGTCATGTTAGGTTTTTTTAGCAACACATGGATAATTTGTATTTTTGTGTGCTCGTGAACCAACCCGTTTAACCCACCAACCCGTGGTGGGTCGGGTCGGGTTCAAATTTTTTTTGGTTCGCTAATAAGTGATTCAGGTTGGGTTGGCTCACTAAGTGATCAACCCTTTGTGGGTCAAGCCGAGTCGAGCCAGGTTGCCCATTTTAACAGCTATATGTGTAACATCCCGCCAAGATATTACTGATTTATAAATAAATAAATGAAATAAATAAAACCACGTGCTTTTAATATTACTTCATTTTCCCAAAACGGCGGGAAAATTTAGAAACTTTATTAAACCATCAAATAAAGTCTATGAATACCAAAACAACACGTCATAAAATTACCCATCAGGGTTTACAACTGTTTTCAAAGGCAATAAAGAAACATAAGCATTTTCCCCACATCTAACCCTTCTCCGCGGCTAAGCGTCACCTGAGCCACCTGCATCAACAGAATCTGCTCCCGTGTACCGCGTACACGATCATCGCCACACACACGCAGATAGGGTGAGCTTAACAATTAAATCACATGAATAAAGTTGCAGAAACATAAGCATATCCACACAAGATATCGTACATAACATAAACATATCACATTACCCAGTTCCTTAATTCCTACCATCTGACCCCCAATCAGATTATTCGTGTTCTACAACGTCTGATGATTACTTCAAGGTGACTTGCTGCCATACCTATCGGCCACAACCGATAGAGCACGTGCGGGAAAACATGCTACGGATAATACACCGCAACGCCAGGTAGAGTTCCCGTATACGAACATAGTCCGTATCGTCCCAAGACTACCAAACTCGTCAGCCAACAACTGAGGAGGGCAATCTCTCTGGACCCATCCGTACTGGCCACAACCAGCACACTCATACCGGCAACACTCGCCAACCCGAGCCACAACTCTAGGGTTTCTCGTGTTCATCCGCCATCCCGAGCCACAACTCAAGAGATGCTATTCCGAGCCACCACTCAAGGAATACCACGTGCTTAACCCCTATCCCGAGCCACAACTCAAGGGATACGTTCCGAGCCACAACTCAAGGAACACCAGCAATCTCACCCTTAAGGCATCACTAGACGCACTTTAGATCATAAATTCATAATTAAAACTCAAAGCTGCAGCAGTATAAGTCGCCTGGCAGGGGGACACGTGCCGCCAGGCGCTGCCAGCTCCCAGACCGCCTGGCGGGTGTCGCGTACCGCCAGGCGCACAGCGCCTCAAAATCCATCTCGCAGCAGGTACCGCCTGGCGGTATTACCCTCACCGCCAGGCGCCAGTCCCTCAGTTGCCCTCTGTTACCAGGCTATCGCCTAACGAACCCATTCCCGCCGCCAGGCGCTGTATCAGTACAGCAGCACTCCAATTGAGTTCCCTGTCACGAGTTTTCATGGTTCACAACTTCTTGCTCCCAATGCTATTCTCACTAACTGAATCGTAACAAGTCCTTTTTACAGGTCTTAATAGACTCCCATTTACACAATGTTTCAGCACACATACATTCAGAGCATTACAATACATGCATCAAACCAAAATGAAATATGCACAATTATCCAAACCAA
>Ga0214544_1007935_pt1 | contig 18173 bp, 18 predicted proteins | sample CNSS3metaG_FD_160074 | JGI IMG/M metagenome (GOLD analysis project Ga0214544, IMG submission 160074) | Root nodule microbial communities from cowpea collected in UCLA plant growth center, Los Angeles, California, USA - CNSS3 | ecosystem: Host-associated > Plants > Roots > Nodule | place: USA... | reverse complement strand
CATCATCTTAAGTACCTAGTTTTGAAAAGAAAAATTATTTTCATGACCAAAAACAGTTTGGCCGAGAGCTAATGTGTTGCTTGGTGAATCCATTTGGCCATTTTTACTAGGTGTTATGCTACCAAATAAGGTTACAGAAATGAGAGACAAAAGAGATAACTGTGGTGTGTGCAAGGCTAATTTCGTTCTAGCACAAAAGGAGACAAAGAATGTATCTCATATGTCTCCAAAAAGTGGTCAAAGTGTGCTAAAAACAAAGGAGACCAAAGGTACATAGGTACACTTGCTTCATGCCTTTTACTTTATGCTTTATGCCTTTGCTTTACTTTTTCTTCCACATCATTTATACTCCCCAATCACCATGCGCCACCTAGCATTGCTTTCTTACTCCTAATTAACCTACAAAGCAAATAAACATAGATTAGCATGTTGGCTTAAGACAAGTCAACTATAGTCAACAAGTCAAACCTAGTCAAAGTTCAACAAGTCAACTAAAGTTTATTCAACTAAGTCAACTTAGGGAATCAAAAATAACAAACACAAATGAAAGGGATGAAGGATTAGTGAACTTCCTTTCTAAACATGCTTAGTCTTCTTAAGCATGTGCCTTCATCCTTGGTTGGGGTCAATCCTTCATCAAAGAATGATAATAATCATAATAAAACAAAAAAAAGTGCAAAAAGAGAAATGAATGTAAAAATTCATGGTTGAGTCAGTTGTTTTTTTTCGCGAATCATCAAATTTATGACTTTCCAAAAAAAAAATGAATCAATAAAGAGGGATGTCATATTTTTCTGTGGTCAAATGCTTAATCTAGATTAACTTGCTGACAATTTCCTTTTACAACAGTTGTGCACATTGTTTGATAACCTTTAAACTTGTGTCATCCCCAAAGCAAAAGGATTTGCCCTAGTAGTGGTGATAGAGTCCAAATATAAATATGAGTTTTACACTAGGACAAATTTTGTTAAATCTTTCTTGCATGCGTTAGTTGGGTAATTCCTGAATCCTCGAAGGCAAGCAAAACTTTCAGAAAAAATAGATAAATAATAACAAAAAAAAAGAGATTGTTTGCTGAACTGAAAACCTGAAAGGACAGTTTAGGCAAGAAATGACAAATAAAAAGAGAAAAAAGTGATTTGTGTTAAGGCCATCCTTTTTATTGCAAAATTAATCCTTGTGAAAATAAAGCAGTCATGATTCAAAATGATGGGTGGCCATTTTTCTTTATCCAAAAAAGAAAAGAGTATGTAAAATGAATATCCTTTGTTACCTACTTTGAGCCAAAATCACAATCTTTTTCAAATATTCCCTAAACGAGGATTATCTACGTGTCAAAGACTGCTCAAGAGCAAACATGAAGAAAAATCAAAATAAGCAAGACAAAAAGTCAAGAACTGAAAGTTTTAAAGGAAAATCACAAAGTGATTCATATGGCAAGAAATGAAAAATAAAAGAAAAAAAGAGGAAAGAAAAATGAAAAGAAAGATAAATGCTCAGAGCTCCCGATAATGGTTGACACGACGTTTGGTTGATAATCCTTGTTTCAAAATTAAAGCCTGCAAACATTTATTTGGGCCTGTATATCCATTTCTTTCGTAGCCTTTTAGCCGATGGCCACGTTACAAGCCTAATAAAGTCCACGCTGATTGAAATATGATTGCTCTGATTTTCACAAAGTTTAATTTTATGATAAGATGACATGGCTAACAATATAGTCGCTAAAAAAAAGAAGAAAAGAAAAGAAAGAAAAAGAAAATGGTGCCTTGGAAAAAGGGAAATACCCTCTTAATTAAGCAAAAGCAAGCGAAGGAAAAATGAACCATTTAGGCGATCCTTTCCATATTCCAAATTTTTCTCCATGCACAAAACTGGGGCAACTTTTTGGTCTCATATTAATTTCTCACCATAACGTTCATAGATCCTTTCCCCATACACCAAAACTGGGGCAGCTTTGTGGTCTCACATATGTTCATAAGATTTACCTCCAAGAGAAGATTGTGAGAAGCAACATACACAAGGTTGTCTCAATCTCTACCCATTTTTTTTTTCACATATCCTTCACGTTTTTCACCAATCCATAATCAAACATGCGTGCATCAGTGTTGAAAAAGGAAAGGTCAAGCATATAAACATGATTTTGAAATTGGGCTTCAGAATTTGTGATATCCCCATTTTTCGGAAATAAAGTGTTGAAAATAAAAAATGAGCAGAAGAAAAAAAGAAATATGAAATAGACATGGATTTGATGATTTCAAAGAAAACAAGTTGACTCCAAAAAATGGAAGAAAAAGGAAAGAGAGAAAGAAAAAATAAGAAATAGAGAAATCAAAAAGGTTTTCCATCATGCATTCATGTGTTCATGCATATCAAGATTTCACACATAAACATTGCATTTAGAAGAAAAAGAAAAGAATAATTTTCCATGCATTTGTCATTCACATGTTAGCATAATTATGCATCATCAAATTTGAAAGGAAAAACATAAACATGTGTTAGAATAAACAAAATCATATGCATATCATCATAAATGTTCAAACATAAATGATTAAAGCTTTAGTTCTCTAGTTATTTAGATTGATGGTCCTCTTCATTCATATGAATGACTCATTTCCTTTCCATAGGGTTTGTACACCCTCTATGAGGTTGATACACCTCATTCCTTTCCACAGGGTATGTACACCCTTCATGAGGTTTGTACACCTCAATTTCTTTCCATAGGGTTTGTACACCTTTCATGAGGTTTGTACACCTCAATTTCTTTCCATAGGGTTTGTACACCCTCCACGAGGTTTGTACACCTTAATCCCTTTCCATAGGGTTTGTACACCCCCACGAGGTTTGTACACCTCAATTCCTTTCCATAGGGTTTGTACACCCTCCATGAGGTTAGTACACCTCATTTCCTTTCCACGAGGTTAGTACACCTCATTTCCTTTCCATAAGGTTTGGACACTCTCCACGAGGTTGGTACACCTCAATGCATTCATCCATAGGGTTTGTACACCCTCCATGAGGTTAGTACACCTCACTTTCAATTTTGGGATCGAGACCCTCTACTTAGTAATGGTCGATGAATTCCTTTTGATGTATCTGTTTAAATTAGTTGTTCTTGTTTATCATTGTTTCTTTACCTTCTAAAACCCGCACGAAATTAGTGTTTCTGTCTTTTCAAATCTTTTACTCTGATAAAATGAAAATGTCAAATTTTCATATTACCATGAAAAATCTAAGAAAAGAGGGGCAGTTGTCAACACCCAATTTCGTCCGGATAAATAAAATTGTTTTCAAAATAACCAAAAATAAGTGTTAATTAAAAAAAATAAAAATAAATTGTCTTACAAAAATTAATAATAATAATAATAATAATAATAATAATAATAAAAGGGATTAAAAAAAGGGGATTTCTTTAATTTATGTTTTTTAAATTTAAGTAAAATAAGGATTTTGTTTTTTAGATTAAAAAATTATTAATAATTAAAATAAAAAATCAGAAATTAGAAATAAATAATTAAAAATAAATAAATAAATAAATAAATAATAAATAATTAAATTAAATTAAAAACAATTTTAAAAATTAGAAGAGCAGTTTCTTCCTCTTACGGTTCCTCCAACTCCTCCAACTGCTCATCACATCTTCTAATTAAGTTTTGGGGAACACGTTCATTTTTTATGACACCTGCGCAGTAACCATCATCTTCCTGGCCAACACTTTAATTCATCACCATTGCTCCCTCAGAACACTGACGGAAAACATTAACTTTTCATCGATTCACGATTCATCATCAAGACCTTTTTCATCTTCTTTCCCTTTCTTCCCCAAGGGTTCATCCAACAACAATTCACGCATCACCCATACACCCATACATTCTCACATTCGAATCAATCATTTTCACATTACCATATTGCCCATGAATTCATACAATACCATGAGTAATTAAAGAACAAGAGATAACTGTGAGAGCAAAGGCAATGGTGTGCCATGGTTGAACCCTAAGTGTTTGATTGGACGATGCGATGAATGTGAGAAGGAGTCGTTATATTGACAATGGTGATATCGTTGACGACAGTGAGGTTGCGTCGTTGCTGTTGGTAGTCCCGTCGAAGTCGCGGACAGTGGTGGTGGCTCGACGGAGAAGATGCGGAGTATGGATAGGGGCGAATCCGTGTGGTTGCCGCCGCTGTTGGTGATAGCGGGTCCGAGAGTGGCTGTTGTTGTCGTCGTGGCTGCGGTTGTCGCTGGTGGTTTGGCCATTCAGTTTATTGGTGTTTGCATGGTGGCCGTTAGCGAGATGAAGAAGATGAAGTTTAAGGGTTAAGTTCAGATGCTGCGTTTTGATATGGCTTTAGGGTTTTGGCAGATTTAATTTTTTCTTCACGCACCTCCATAATTTAATTTGCACACCCCCATTTTTAATTTGGGTTCTTGTTATTTATTTACTTCATGGACTTCCCAATGTAATAATCCCACACCCCTTACATTAAGTTTTATTTTACCTTATGTGTCTCTGTTTTCACTAAGCACACACCCTACTTCTTTAATTTATCTTCTTAAGCTAGGATGCGTTTACTTTATGCACCTCGTTTCTATATGTGTAGTTTTTCTCATTGCACCTACATAATCACTTACACACTCTCATTTTCTATTTCCAATTTTACTTTTTTTCTAATTAAATAAAATATCACATTTCAATCATATCATTTTCAAAAATAATAAAAATATTTTAAATTAAAATTAAAATTAAAATAGTTTTCCAAAATGATAAAAATAAGAATAAATAAAAATTTGAAATTATTTTCTTTATTTTTTCTTTTAGTGTCTAATCGACCGCTCGCATCCCACAACACCTCTTTTTAATATAAAAGAATTATAAAAATTGTTGTGGTGTTTAATCGACCGTTCGCGTCACACGACACTTCCTTTTAAATACAAAAATTATAAAAATATTTTAGTATCTAATCGATCGTTTGCGTCGCACGATATTTTAAATAAAAATGATAAAAATTGTTTTTGGTGTCTAATCGACCGTTCGTGTCTCATGACACTTCTTTTCAAAGTATAAAAATCATAAAATTATTTTGGTGTCTAATCGACCGCTCGCGTCACACGACACTCTTTCTCAAAAAATCTAAAAAATTATAAAAATATTTTGGTGTCTAATCGACTGCTCGCGTCGCACGACACTCTTTCTAAAAAATCTAAAAAATTATAAAAATATTTTGTTGTCTAATCGACCGCTCGCGTTGCACGACACTCCTTTTCATAAATACAAGGTATAAAAAATTATTTTTGTGTCAACCCTGCCGCACCCGTCAAATGACAGTTATTTTCAAAAATGTCAAAACGACAACTTTAAAAATTAAATATTATAATCATGTTTTATCAAGAACTACGTAGGAGCAGGGCATGTCCTTGTCAGGTTCACTTCCCAAATATCAAAAGGTTTTTTCAAATCATTTTCAAATTGTTGTATAAAGAACTACGTAGCCCTGATTTCTTATTTTTTTAATGAGAATACGTAGGACCAAGGTTAATCCTTGTCGGGTCCTTTTTAATCAAAAAATAATTTTGTTAAATATTTTCTTATTTATGGGAAAAATAAATATTTAAAATAAACACATCTCTTTTTCAAATTTAATTAAAGGTACCGCCTTTGGGCGAGCATTGTAGGGTGCTAATACCTTCCCTACGCGTAACCAACTTCCGGACCCAAAATTTGGTTTTCGCAGACTTTATTTTATTTTTATGGTTTTTCATAGTTTTCCTGAATAAACTATGGTGGCGACTTCTAATCTCTTTTTCCAAATTAATTTATTTTTAGTTTGTCGTCCCGTCGCGATTCAGGTTGCGACAGGCGCCACGCGGTGCAGAAGTCTTTTCAGTGATTCCTATCGCCTGACGATATCAGCAGACCGTTAGGTGCCATACCAATAACTACCTGCTATTGGTTTTGGCACTCAAAATGGTTAGTTCTGCAATTCCATAATGCTCTAGAATATACTGCACACTTGTTTAATCAGAGTTTATTAATTTCCAGCCTTATACCTTCCCACGTATAGCTCCTGTACCTAAGCTAGCGACATTTAAGCACTCTCTTTCATTCTTCTCTCACTGTTAATCACCACTCCAGTAACAAGACACTCCATTCACTATCAAATTACCACACTTCAGGAACATTATCAAACCTCCTCTCCTCATACTTATCTCGCGCTGTACTGACATGCATTTTGTCCCATACAATATTGCATAATCACATGCCTTACATTTAGCTTACAAGTCACCAAAAACACCTAAAGCCCATAATTAATAATCAAAGATATTTAACAACAATTAGGCAAAACACTAAGCTTTCAAATTTTGATCCATTAACTAATGTTATCCAATTATCTTCCTTTCCTTAACACGACTATTAACAACTCATGGCGTAGTCATATCATCAACCTCTTTTCCAATCTTATACTCACTTACCTAAGCATATGGTTTCGTGCTAAGTTCTCCTCAAATTTCTACTAGCACTTATACCCTTTTCCAGTGCAACCAACACAAACGCGTATGTTGTGCCCCTGTCCCCGCTGCCGCCTGGCGGCAGGCTGAACACCGCCGGGCGGTATATCAGAATTCAGAAATCCTCCAGGTTGCTGAACCTGTGATCTGCCAAGCTATCCAGAATTTAACCTATACTCCACAGCCAGTATCACACGATGAATCACACCTAATTCACTGTCCTAATTTCCTTTGACATTATAGCCTCATATTCGAACATACCGTGAACCCTAATAACTCAATTCTGATTCTACCTACTCCCACAACCAACTCTATTCATGTTAAAGTAGAAAGGAGTATTCTCAAGCACCATTCGACCCCAATTCTCATCAGATTACACTACCAATACATAAACTCACCATCACAAGTTTCGATGCCCCTGCACAAGACGCAATTCAACAGAAACACGAACACAGACGCGTCGCCTGACGGATATTCATCCCTGCCAGGCAGTTCAACCAATCAGAACCAAAAACCATGCATAAACTGATGAACCGCCTGGCGGCACATGCATACCCGCCAGGCGGTTTCTAGGCAGAACCCAGAAACGCGAAAAACAGCACATACCAGATGAAGGCTTCATACACATATGATCATACAAAGCACAATATGATGAATTACGATGGAAACAAGCGAAAACAAATCCCCTTACCTGGATTTCCCGTTCTTCACTCGAATCCTTAGTGATTTCACTAACCCGACAACTCCTTGAGTCTTCTCTTGCACTCCCACACTATCTTCCACCCTCAGTTCTCTCAACTGTACGTGCCAACACACCAAAATGCTGTTGTCTAGTTCACTCTCAGTTTCCAGCCCTCTCTGTCGATGATCTCTCTCTCACAATTATAACCTTTAAGTGCCCCCGTCACACCATAAATCAAAAATTAGGTTTCATGTGCCTAATGACTAGACAACTACCCATTAGCATAAAGCCTTCAACCCTTAGATTGCCTCCTTCTGCAGTTAGGGTTCCTACACCTCTCCAATGTCATGCAAAAAAAAAAATAAAGAAAATAAAAAAAACCATTTATTTTGGTTCTTAGCGAGACTCGAACCCACAACCAATCAATTACCACGTTGGGAGTACAACCAATTCAACCAAATCATCTTTCGTGATAACTCCTACAATTTTAGGAATTTATCATCACGCCACACATTCAATATTTCATTCAACAAAAATGCATAAATTAAATAACATTCAAGTGGCACATATAAGACTCGAACCCAAGTTCTCACACACAATAAGGTACTCCCAACCACTTGAGCTAGTACTTTTCCAAATCATAGTTCCACACATTAATTGTTTTAAATGTTTCTATTACCCGCCATAATTAAATAATTATTCAAATAACTATTTAATTTTCTTGGGTCTTACAGACACTACTAGTGTGACGCCTAGTGGCACGGGGTAAGCCATCAGGCGATAATAAGAACCAGGAAAGCTTTGGAATGCGTTGCGGTGAGGGAGGTCTCGCTAGGCGATACCTGCAAGGTCAGAGGATTCAAATGCACATGGCACTTGGTGACAAGATGCTTCCATCAGACAATCTGCAACGAGCTTTTGCCTTGCACCATATATAACAAAAGGAGGAGACCATTGGAGTTTGATGTAGGAGTGGGAAGGGCTATTCGATCAAAGAAGTTGTCTCAAAAGTTTCTTGGACCGTATCAAATTCTCAAGAAGATTGGACCAATAGCTTACGAAATAGCGCTACCGCCTCAATTGGCAAATTTGCATAACGTGTTTCACGTATCTCAATTGAGAAAATATGTTCCAGATCCACAACATATGTTGGAGGTGGATGACATTCAAGTTAGAGAGGACCTAGCTTTGGATGTCGGACCAATATGAGTATTAGACATTCAAACAAAGAAGCTTAGAGGGAAGGAGATTTGCACGGTGAAGATACTTTGGGATGAAAAGACGCAGGAAATGACTTGGGAGCTAAAGGAGTATATGAAGAAGGAGTATCCATATCTTTTTTCAAAATAGGACAATTTTCGGGGACGAAAATTTCTGAGTTAGGGAGAATGTAAGACCTATGAAAAACTTTGAGTGATTTTAGTTGCTATTTGTCTAATTTAATTAATTATGATTTATGGAGAAGAAGTGTTTTAATATTTGTAATGTATTTTATATCATGTGATGCCATGTGGCCTAGTGGCGGCAATAATGTCAGATTTGTGTAGGATTGGGGTCTAAACCTGGATGGTTGAGATTCAGTAGTGTTGGTTTCAAAATCATATTTTTTTGTTTTATCTTTTCTCTCTCCATTAAGTTGTGGGGCCCACGAAATTGTTTATTGGATTTTCAATCTCCTTAGTATAGGATTCACATTTGTTTTCGAAAATATCATATAGTTGGGTTTTGTTTTAGATAGTGTTTATGATATATAATTAATAGACAAAAATAGATGGGATTTTTTTAGAATCTTAACTGACAAATTTATTATAGGATTAGATAAGGCCAAACCCTAGAAGGTTTTAGGGAGAAGAATTAGGACGGGAGTGAGAACGGAGAACAAGGGTGCAAGTTGGAGGGTTTCCAGCGGCTGTGGTAGAGAAAAGAGAACTCCAAAGAGACCCATTAGGTAGGGGAAGCTACATCTCATTTTTGTTTTCCTTTTTTTCTAGTTGCTTGATGCATGAAGCTTGATCTGTTTCTTTTCTTTCTTCTTTTATTATATTTTGATTGTTCTATAAATGAGTCCTTAGATTGGTTTGTGCTGCCAAATTTGTATGGTCAATGTGTTTGTTATTCTTGTTATATATGGTGCAATGTTAATGGTTTATTGATGCAGTTTTTTTTTTTACTCGTATGATTCAAGCCACGACTTGCATAGTTTTGTGCTATCCTTTTTCGTTGCGGTGTAACCAAAAACTATGGTTTGCATATATTCTGTTCTTGGGGCAGGTTTGATTCGTTTTTGTGATGCATGGGATTTCTTGTTTTTAGACTTTTCCATAGCCTACAGGAGTTGGGTTCTTGGAGGAAGACCCATAACCTGCATCGAAACCTTCTTCATGTGTGTACTCCCATAACTTCATATTCTTTTTCCATCCTTACATGCAGGTGTCTTTTCTTTGGCTAAATATCACGGTTTCCATCCATGCATTTAAGGGTTTGAAGCTTTGTAATTGTAATATGAAGTTAGTATGGGATGTGGGTTCTAAAAGAAAGCTTAGTCTTGGGTTCAACATGAGTCTCATGTTATTATAAAAGGACGGTGTCACGTTATGCAAGATGATTGAGGTGGTTTAAACTCTCAATCTGATGCGATTGGAGTCATTGTTGGGTTGTGTGGAAGCCATGGGTGTTCATGATGATGAATGGTGGAGGCAACAAGCACATTGTTGGGCTGAGTGTTTTAGGTTCCACGTTTAGGAGGCAACAAGCACATTGGTTCATTTTATGATAAGGCAGCCATAGGATTGAAAGTGTTACTATAGGTGCATACCATATGAATTGAATTTATCTTCTTTATGCTTTTTTTTTGTTCCTTTTTACCTTATGTTTTTTATGTTTAGTAGGAGTTTGGGCACATGAAAAATTGGTTTCCTTCATTTAGTTTGGTGGAGTTTCTCTGTGCCTTTTGTTTTCGTGATGCTGCTTTATAGTAAAGTTATGGTCCGCATGGTTTTTGTTTTACTCATGGTAGTGGTGCATGTTTTCATCTAATGGCCTATATGGAGAAACAGTGATGGGACATTGGAGTGTGATTTTTGTTCTTCTTCCACATTTCACTAATTCATAGTACGTGTAGGGGCCCACAGTGCATCTAAATATTTTGTGGTGGTGCTGACAATCAAACTCCACTTTGTTTTCTCTCTCTTTCATTACCATTTAAAATAACTTTTCCTTGATGTGACAATCATGCATGGCCAAAAGTTCATTTAACTTTCTTTTTAGGATTTTAGAATGTGGATTACGTAAATACATATTGTAGTATAGCTTTCATTTTTTTATTGATTCACATTAAAAACACGTTTTCCTTCCTTATGGTCTTTGGGATGTAATTACGTTTTGTCTTTTTATACTTTTTCGTGTGATGCTTTTATTTGGTTTTACTAATTATCTTATATTTTAAAGTGTTTGGTATTTGAAGGGATGACGTGTTCTTTGACTTTACTTTGTGCTTTATATCATGTGATGATTATTTTGTTGAACGTCATAGTTGCAATATCAATGCTATGTCTTTTGCTTGGTTGTATGTAATATTTCAGTTGCATGGTTTTCAAATTAAAATGGTGGCTTGGTTCTTTAGTTTTTGGAAACCACTTGTTAAGTTCGTTGCTTGAAGGTATTGGCTCCTAAGTTGATGAGTTTTAAATGGAACTTTATTTTTCAAGCATGATGTGGTGGTGTGTATTTTTTTGGCAATTTGTAATTCTCATGTGTTGCATGTTGGGAGTGTTTTGCCTTGCTTGAAGAATCTTGGTGAAATTAAACATTGTGTGAGGTTTTTCGTACCTAGAGACCCAATTATGACTCTTTCGCTTGTGTGAAGTAGTGGAAATGAGTCCTTTTCACCTGTGTGAAGCAGTGCTAGAGGATTGGTCCGAGTGTTGTACTCTCTCACCTGTGTGAATTAGTGGGAAGGGGAAAGATGTTTCACCTTATTTCGACTCGTTGCGACTATAGTGCCCGGTGTGCGATGCATCGACGTTTTTACTCATAATTCCTTCAGGAATAAAGGAGACAATCTGGCTGCAATAGTGGGACACATCAAACCATCTATTTCTAGGAAACTAGATGTTGTTGTGGGGTAAAAGGCTCAAAAAACAAAAGCTTGATTATGATTACTATGTTTAAGGATTTTAGATGAATGCGATAGTCTGTTGGTTTGGTATGGTTGTTTGGAATTTGAGAGTGGTGTGTTAAAACTAAAAACTTGATTGTGATTGTAATGCTTAAATTTTTTTACTTGGATGTGATGTTGAGGTTTTATGTTTGGATTTATTGTGTATATATCATTGTTTATGGTTAGCTTACCCCTATTTGTTTGTTTTGGTGTGTGTGTTGCATGTGCAATGATCGTATAACGTGTGTGTTATGCGAGAGCAAATGGTAATGCAGATGTTTCTGGCACAAAGTAGATTGTTGAGAGGATGGAATGAACGCAAGGGTTTATTATTTATTTAGTTGATTTAAATCAAACATTGAAGACTATGGAAAAGTACTAGCTTAAGTGGTTGAGAGTATATTTACTATTATCAATGGAAGTTTTGAACTACCTATTTACATTTAAAGTATAATTTTTTTATAAGTACATTTTTGTGAAATAATCGTTTTACTTTTAAACGAAATATGAATTGGTTGAATGATAGCTTCTCGTGACATCCTAAATTAAGGGTGTTACATTTTGGTATTAGAGTCTGGTTTTCGAAAAAACTTTGGAATTGTGGGGAGTGAGCTCGTCTAGTTGATGTTGTGTGACTCTGAATTGTGTATTATTTTTTTACATTTAATTGGTTGTTAATTGATTACATATATTAGAGCAATTACATGTGGATCACAAAACTCGACCACCCCTGTTAACAAAATGGCTCAGGCTATTCAACGATTGGTGGATGCGATGCAACACCAGCAACCACAGACAATGCACAAACCAGTGCAACATAATGGTATAAGTGAATTCATGTGCCACAAACCGTTAAAGTTCAACGGTAAAGCAACTCCAAATGAGTCGGATGCATGGATTCGAGAGAATGAGAAGATCTTTCGGGTGCTAGGGTGCACTAACGCACAAAAACTAGAGTATGCTACGTTTTTTATTATTGGCGAGGCTGAGTACTGGTGTGGAGGTATGCAACGAATGATGGAAGCTTGCAATGAGGCCATCAGTTGGACAAGTTTCTAGACGAGATTTATGGGGCAGTACTTTCTAGACAACGCCAGACAAGAAAGGGAAGTAGAGTTTTTAACACTACTAAAGAGAAATAAATTTGTACAAGCTTATGTTGATCACTTTGAATATATAGCTCGATTCTACTATTAGAATATGAGTGAAGAGTGGCAATGCAAAATTTTTGAAAGGGGCTTGCGTCACAATCTAATGAAGGTGACAGTGCCTATGAGGATCAGAGAATTTCCACTCTTAGTGGAGCAGGCAAAGATGATAGAGCAGTTGGAGGTGGACCCCCATCAGGTTATGAGGTCACACACCATGGAAATAGCAATGGAGGGAGGCAACAAAAGAAACCCTACTTTAGACCTCAGCAGGGTGGACAGGGACCAATGAAGTGTTTCGAATGTGGAAGAGCTCATCTCTAGCACAACTGTATGAAACTCCCTGGGGCGAAGCTAAACGAGAGGAAGTGATACAATTTCCAAAAACCAGGTCACTTTGCGAACTCTTGTCCTGAGAGGAATTTTGGAGCGCCATAGCAGCAACAAAAGTCTTCCAGAGAGAAGACGAAGGCGGCAGGAAGGGTGTTCGCCATGTCCGGATCAGAGGCAAATAAATCATGTAAATTAATTCAAGACACATATTTGTTGTGTTGTGAATGTGTCAATGTTCTGTTTGATTCGGGTGCATCGCATTCATTTATGTCCTTAATGTGTTCGGAAAAGCTCGGATTATCGGTCAATGATCTCGGATGTGAGTTAGTGGTTTCTACGCCAACATCAGGATATGTCTCAACCAATTCAGTCTGTGTTGGTTGTCCAATTGAAGTAGTAGGACGCAAGTTCAAGGTTAACTTGGTATGCTTACCACTTAAAGGGTTTAACGTGATATTAGGGATGGATTGTTTGACAACCAATGATGTCATCATGGATTGTGGAAAGCGGAAGGTGGTTTTCCCGGACATAAAGGTTGGACAGATTGCAACATCATGGGTAATCTTACAGGATACCAGAGAAGGAGTAGTGTGCTACGTGGTATGGGTTGAAGAAGAAAAACAGAAGAATATAGAGGAGAAAATCATTGGCATACTAGTGGTGGAGGAATTTGTAGACATCTTTTCGGAAGAAGTTCCAAGGTTACCACCGAGTCGGGAAGTCGAGTTTGCAATTGATTTAGTGCTAGGAACGGGTCTGGTGTCACTGGCTCCATACCGAATGGCCCTCGCTGAGCTAGCAGAATTGAAAAAATAGATAGAAGATATCTTGGAAAAAAATTTTCTCCGCCTAAGTGTATCATCATGGGGAGCTCCAATTTTGCTTGTAAAGAAGAAGGATGAGAGTTCACGATTATGTGTTGACTACCAACAACTGAACGAAGTTATGATTAAGAACAATTACCCTTTGCCTAGGATCGGGGATTTGTTGGATCAGTTGAGGGGTGCCAGTGTGTTTTTGAAGATCGATTTAAGGTCTGGATATCATCAAATGTAGGTCAAGCCGAATTATGTTCAGAAGATAACTTTTCGATCACGTTATGAACACTATGAGTATGTTGTGATGCCTTTCGGAGTGACAAATGCTCCTGCAATTTTAATGGATTATATGAATCGCATCTTCCAATCTTGCCTAGACAAGTTTGTGCTCATATTCATTGACAACATTCTCATCTATTCTAAGAATCGGGAAGAACATGTTAAACATTTGAGATCTGTGTTAGAGATCTTGAGGGAACAACAACTGTATGGAAAATTCTCCAAGTGTGAGTTCTGGTTGGAGGAAATGTAGTTTTTGGGACACATAATTTCTACTCAAGGGATCTCAGTAGACCTAGCAAAAGTGGAGGCGGTGTTAAAATGGGAGCGATCGAAGTTGGTAACAGAGGTACTAAGCTTTGTGGGTTTGGTAGGTTATTATCGGAGGTTTGTGGAGGGGTTCTCCAAGATAGTGGGACCTTTGACCCAGTTGACACCCAAGGATTAACCTTTTATCTAGTCAGACAAGTGTGAGGCTAGCTTTGAAGAGATGAAGCGAAGATTGACAACTGCTCCAATTTTAGTGGTTTTGGATACTGGTAAACCTTTTGAAGTTTTTTGTGATGCATTTTATCAGGGACTTAGATGCGTGTTGATGCAAGAAAAGAGACCAGTGGTGTATGCATCCCGTTAGTTGAAGGTGCACGAGAAAAATTATCCAACACATGACATTGAGTTGGTTGTAGTGGTGTTTGCCTTGAAAGCATTGAGACACTATCTTTATGGGGTGCGATTCCAAGTTTACAATGACCACAAGAGTCTGAAGTACATGTTTGACCAAAGGGAGTTGAACATGCGACAAAGAAGGTAGATGGAGTATCTTAAGGATTATGACTTTAAATTACTGTATCATTCAGGTAAGGCTAATGCAGTTGCTAATGCTTTAAGTAGAAAGCGAGTTTAGATGTCTGCATTGATGATGAAGGAGTTGGAGTTAATAGAGAAGTTCTGAGACATGAATTTAGGCTTGCAGTTGAAGAAAGATCATATCTGGTGTAGTCACTTAACAATCACCCTTGATTTCTTGGAGCAGATTAAGGATGAACAATTAGCTAATCAAGGGTTGCAGTGCACGGTTGGATTACTGGGTACTGATCAGGCCAAATACTTCATTCTAGGTGCAGATGGTATCTTACGGTTCAAGAGTAGGGTGTGCATTCCAGTAAAGTCAAATTTGAGAAGGATGATTCTAGAAGAAGGACACAAGAGTCGTCTTAGTATACATTCTGGTATGACTAAGATGTACAAGGACTTAAAGGAATCGTTCTAGTGGAGTAGAATGAAATGAGATGTGGCGGAGTTCATGTCAGCTTGCTTAATATGTCAGAAGTCTAAGGTGGAACATCAGAGACCAAGAGGAATGTTGCAACAGCTAGATATTCCTCAGTGGAAATGGGACAGTATAGCGATGGACTTTGTGACTCATTTACCAAGGTCGTCAAAAGGTCATGACTCCATTTGGGTGATCATCGATAGGTTAACGAAGAGTGCTCTCTTTCTGCGAGTTCATTAGAATATGTCTTTAAATAAGTTGGCGGAGTTGTACATCTGTGAGATAGTGAGACTCCATGGTGTACCATCAATTATTGTTTCAAATTAAGATCCAAGGTTTACTTCGAGGTTTTGGCAGACTTTGCAAAAAACTTTGGATACACAATTAAGGATGAGTTCTACATATTGTAAGACCTGTGAAATTAATTAATTAATTAATAAATGCGGGCAGTGAGAACTTTGATGTCATTAAATGTACATGGTGTGACGTGCAAAAGTACTAGCTCAAATGGTTGAGAGTACTTAGATTGTGTGAGAGGACTTGGGTTCAAGTCCTATGTATGCCAATTGTGTGTTATTTAATTTATTAATATTTTGATAATATTTATTGATCTTGCTAAGTGATGGTATAATCCTAGGATTTTGATGGTTATCACGAAACATGATTGGTTGAGTTGGTGGTGCACTTGAATTGTGAGTGAGTGATCATGGGTTCAAACCTTGATAGACATGACTGAAATCTTAAATTTTTTTTGGGTAGAATCAGGGGTGGCTTGAATGTGAAGGGGCAAAGGAAACCCTAGCAGAAGGGGTAGCCAAGAGGGGCTGAAAATCATTATGTAAGGACCATTGAATATGAATTAAAACCACCATAAAGTCTATTTTTCGTTTGGGGGAAAAGAAGGGTTTTGGCAGTGTTGTGAACTACCTTTTGAGAGGAGAACGAAATTAGAGAGTGAGAGGTGAGTTTTGGGTGTGCAAGGGGCTGAATTGGGAGAAAGGCCGAAGCAAAACATGGAGAACCAAGGAACCTTCATTTTTCCCAATTTTTAATCAAGAATTCCAGGTTAGGGGAGGTGTCCTTGTGTGTGTAAATTAACTGATTGTGTGTTATGATTCTGGATCCTTGCTCTTCTCAAATGAATTCTGCATGATGGAAATTTCGTATTATATATTATGTGATTGAAAATTTGTGGGTTTGATGTTGGGTGCATAGCTTTTATGCTTTATATGAGTAGCATGAGGGTTTTTGGAACTAAATGGGCATTGATAATTAAATCTCGAATTTTGGTAGTTCAAATGGATATACAACATGTTTCTGAGTTTTGGTTGCCATTATTTTATGTGTGGTAACGATTGAGTTATGTTCTGGTATGGTTTTGATGGTTTGTATGTGTGACCAGCGATGACACTCTGCCATTTTTGCCCAAGCGAGTTACTCTTGCCTAAGCGAAAGTTGCAGAAACTCGTTCCTACTTGGGTTTGAGTATCTCTCTCAGGTGACCAAATTTTGTGTTGAGCGACAGGTTCTCTCGCGAGGATGGCTCGCCCAAGCGAGGTCGCGATAAAACCTGTGCATGTTGAGTGTGAATCCTCGTTCAAGCAAGGAGTTGTGTGTAGGGGTGTCAAAACGGGCCAGCCCGGCCCGTTTTGGCCCGGCCCATTTTTGGCCCGTATTAAACGGGCCGGGCTGGCCCGACATGGTAAAACGGTTTGCGTTTCTGAGCCCGGCCCGCCAGTTTTTTCTCATCTGTATAATTTGTGGCCCAATCAGATTTTAATTTTTTTCATTTCAAATTTAGTTGACTGAATAATGTCCCAATTTTATATTACCAAAAGAAATTCTCCTACAACTAAGAATACAACAACAACGATCTATTAAACAAGAAAATTATCACAACACAAACAGCCCTGTAATGGAACCAGAACGCTACGAAGTTGAAATGGAACCAGAACGCCATGGGTGGAGGAGAAGTGAGCGCAGAGAAGAGTCGAGAAGAAGAGACGCAATCGCAGAGTGTGTGAAGTGTCTGGGCGCAGAGTGTGTGTGAGGGAGGGATACTGAAAAAATGTGCACGTGCTGCTTTTTTTATTAAGTGATACGGGCCGCGGGCAAGCCCGTTTTGGCCCGCGGGTTGGCCCGACAGGCCAGTGGGCTTGACGGGCCAGGCTGTCTTGGGTTGACGGGCTGAATTTCTGGACCCAGCCCATGTATTTACTGACGGGCTAGCGGGCCGGCCCGTCGGGCCTGGCCCATTTTGCCATCCCTAGTTGTGTGTGTTTGAGCGAGCCAAGGTCTCGCTCAGGCGAGAAGAGCTCGCCTAAGTGAGTTGATGTGGTGAAACCACTGTTTCGCACTTGCTCAGGCGAGGTGGTTTAGCTTAAACGAGGCCGACGGACTAGCTTGGGCGAAGACCTTTTGTTTAGGCGAGAATGTGGGGAATCCATGCTTATGGGTTGTGTTTGAATTGTTTTTCTTGATGTTTCCTAAATTATGGGATGTATATGCATGTTTTGTGGTGTTTGGGCTTCAAGGACTAAGTCCATGGGATTTGGGATGTGCTTGGATTGAATCGCGAGTGAGAAGTTTGTGATGGATGGACCGCATGTAGAACGCGAATAATTTAGTTCACTGGAGGTACTCTCATTGGGATGAGTGAGCGAGGGAGTTCATCTCATGCTCAACTTGAGAATGCAATGAGCGAGGGAGTTCATAGTAGGAAAGGCGGGTATGCGTGTCCAGGTCCGAGTTGGGAGTTCGAATGACGGGCTTGTGATGAAGGATTATCTTGTTCCTTTTTAAGATAATTTAATATGGTGTGAGTTGATTAAGAAAGCTAAATGAAATCTCCACTGGACATTAAGATAGCAAGCTATCTAGATGTGAAGGTTCCTTTCACAAAGCTCAAGAGAAGAAGATGATGGATTGATTCAAAATAAAAAGGAAATGGAAAGCACATAAACCATAGAAAACCAA
>Ga0214544_1007933_pt1 | contig 18182 bp, 18 predicted proteins | sample CNSS3metaG_FD_160074 | JGI IMG/M metagenome (GOLD analysis project Ga0214544, IMG submission 160074) | Root nodule microbial communities from cowpea collected in UCLA plant growth center, Los Angeles, California, USA - CNSS3 | ecosystem: Host-associated > Plants > Roots > Nodule | place: USA... | reverse complement strand
CCACAATCCGTTTCCTAAAACAAAGAAAAAAAAAACTCGAAAACCCTCTCTCAAATACACAGACATCAACACAACACACCTTCCAAACTATTTCCGAAGCAGGTTTAAGACAAAACAACGAAGATGTACACATTCAAACCTACAACTAAAATCAATTAAAATCAAAATACACACGTACCGTGAAAAATGGAGAAGCGGCAGGAAGAGATGAAATGCGGTTGCCGACGTTGGGGAGAAGAATGGTGTGTGGAGAAGAGAAAAAGATGGCGTGGGGAGAAGAGGGAGAAGAGGGAGAAGGTGGGTGCTGTTGTGTGTGTGGGAGAAGAAGGAGAAGAGGGAGAAGAGGGAGAAGGGGGATAGTGTGTGGAGGATGGAGGCCCTGCACCTTAAAAAAGCTTAAGATCAAAGATTCCAAGTGCAGGGGTTCAGAGAGTATAGAGAATCTGCTTTTGGGGGTGCAGTGCGGTGAGGCACGGGTATTTGGGGTGCACTGCGGTAAAAAAAATAGTAACTCATTTTTTAACCATGGGCAAAGATGGAATTAAAGTAAATTTTGGAGATACAGGAGAAATCATTGGAGGTGCAGGGAGAAACCCCCAATTTCAATCCAACATATTTTTTTTTTAACGGACTAACCCAACTCGACATACAAATTATATAAAAATATAAATTGTAATTAAATTTAAAAGTTATTTTTAATATTAATTTTAAGGAAAGTAAATAAAATATTAATACTCTCAATTTCTTTTATAAAATAACATGTCTTATTATTGTAAAAATTTTATCACATTTACTTTATATACAATTTTTATGATAATAAAAAATAACAATTATTATTATTATTATTATTATATCAATTATAGATAAATTTTATAATTTTATTATAAATAAATTTTATTGATTTCATAAATAATTAGGTTTAAAAAAATTATCGAATTAAAAGAACATATATTTTAAAAATAATAATAAATTAATAAAGTAGTTATTTTAATTTTAAAAAATATATTTAAAATGTAATTTAAGACACTAAAAGAAGTCGACAGTATCCATATAGATATAAATAAGTATTCATGTAATTTTATGTAATACCTTTGTGTCGAATGTTTCCCTGTCAATTCATGCAAATTTTGTTGATTCATCGTACTTCTTATATTCTCTGTCAAACTTTGTATTAGTTAAAATTTATATATATTTGGTCTCTATTTTTATCAAAATTATTTGATTTGATTTTTGTTTTCGTTGTGTGATCAATTTGGTCATCAATTTTATAAAATTGTATTCAATGAAATTCTTTTAGTAAATGGTGTTAAAATTGTTAACGATACAATAACAACGTAGAATTGTTTGGGATATATGTCAAATTTTTGCACTAACATTAGCACTGTGTTCATTTTTATGGCCATTACAGGTTTAAAAATAAATCAAATTCAATTGGAGAAGAATTAGGATGTGTAAAAAATTTATGACCAAAAATATGTGCACAATTTAATTAATTTGGAGAAGAATTAAGATGTGTAGAAAATTTATGACAAGCAAAAATGTGTGCACAATTTAATTAATTTGAATTCGTGTTTGTGAGGTATGTCCCATCATCATTCATATTCGTGTTTTACACTTTTCTAAAAAGTGTAAACAATTTTAACACCGTTGAAGACTTAAAGGCTCCACTAAATATAATTTTACAAAATTAAAGATCAAATTAACCGCACAAAAAAAAATAAAAATTAAATTAAATAATTTTAATAAGAATAGGGATCAAATAAGCTTTAAATAAAATTTCTTTTAAGTTATCATGTTTTATAGATGTATGGTTTAGTAAAACTGAAATTAAACTTTGTATTTGTTTTCATATTGTTGTGCATTTGATGTTCAACATTCTTTACTTTTAAAAGATTAGGGTTGTAAATCAAATGAAAATAAACATTTCTCCAAGAAAGTTTCTTGAAAAAAAGAAATTAAATTTTATTAGAGGAATTCACCATCCTATCTACTTCTTACATTTCCATCCAATCAAATGAATTTCACCCTTTTACAAACCTTATTTTTTCTTTTTCTAAAAGTAATGTAGTCTTGGTATTTGAGTAACTCTGTTTATTCTTTTCACAACTTAGTTCCCATATCTGGTTGCTTTCCATTCTTTCTCAACCAACTAATACACCATCTTCGTTGGAAATGTTAATGGAAAAAAAAATTCTAAAAAAAAAAAAAAAAAAAAAAAATCCTTGGCGAAGAGAATCGAAATTCAGAACTCAGGGAAAAGCAAATGAAGAAGATTTTATCAATACGAAATTTTATTTCTCAAACAACCATTAACAGCATCTTTATAGCATCAACAACACAAGATTCTGAGATTTTCAACAAAGTGACAAAGTAAACTTAACCAGAAATTTCAATGGCCTTAACATCAGGCTTCTTGATCTCTTCTTTGGGAACAGTAACAGTGAGAACGCCATTTTCCATAGAAGCCTTAACTCCATCCACTCTTGCGTTCTCAGGCAATCTGAACCTCCTCAAGAACTTCCCACTGCTACGCTCCACACGATGCCACGTGTCGTTCTTATCTTCCTTCTCAACGTTCCTCTCTCCGCTTATCTGAAGAACCTTGTCATCTTCAATCTCCACCTTCACTTCCTCCTTCTTCAGACCTGGAATGTCAGCCTTGAACACGTGTGCCTCTGGAGTCTCCTTCCAATCCACACGAGTGCTCACAAATGCAGAATTTTGGGTCACAGAATCAGGGAAGGAAGAAGAAAGAGAATTGGGGAAAGAAAAATCCTTGAAGGGATCCCATACATCCAGAGAGAAAGGATCGAAGACGTTGCTTCTTCGCCCACCGAACAAACTTGGAATCACTGACATCTTCAGTTTCTGTTACTCGCCGAAATTCGAAAATTGGGAGATTTAGTGAAAGGATAAGCAGATTATTCTTTCTGGTTGGATGATAGGCAGAGAAACTGATGCAGTATTTATATGAAGTAAAAAGATAGTGTAGTATGTTCCAGAAAATTCTGGTTTCACTATGGTGTGGTTCGACCCGTTTCAGATTATTCCTCAAACTTTTATATTCACCCACCATGATTGAGAAGGTTCTTTCTGGTCTTTTAGGCACAACTTTGTTTTCAAGTACTTATGGATATAAATTACTTAGGCCCACAGTACAGAAAAACCAATAGAAGCCCAATAGCAGTGTTATGTAAAGGGTGGTTCTTTCTGCATTCCATATTAAATCCAATTAGGTGTATTTTTTTTTTTTCACTAGATTTGGAAATCCGGTTAAGTCTAATTTTTTTTTTCCAATAAATTACAAAATCCAGTTCGATGCCAATTATTTTTTGTTTAGCGGATTTTAAATTTTGATTATGTGAAATTTTGTGTTTATTAACCAGATTTCGTAATCCGATGATCTCCAGAACTGCATTCCAGAATCTAGTGTGTCTCTCGGATTTCATACACTTCAAAAAGGAAAGTGAAAAAAATAAATATAGAAAGGATAAAAATAAAATTGCAGTATACGATAGACGAATAAAAAGTTAATTACATTTTTATTTTATTGTATGAATAAAAGAGAATTCAAATAAAATGAATAGATTCTAGAATTCTTTTGGTAAAAAATATTTGTTTCTTCACATAAGTTGTTTATTATTTAAATTAAAAAAGTTGTTATAAAGAACTATATGTTATGAAATTAAAATTAAGATATCTTAATTGTTACTAGCATAAAATTATCGTTTATTTATTAGTGCTAACAATTATTTAATGTTGAAAAAATTCAAAATGCGTAAGAAATATGAAAACAACAGCCAATGTGTTTAAAAATAAAATAAGGGTTTTCCATTATAAGAAAATTTTTAGAAAAATCTCTTACTTAAAAAAATTTACGAATTAAAATAAATTAACACTACTAAAAAAATTATATTTTCTGTTAATTTTGTTTTGACATTTATTTTTAGAAAATACTTACAAATTTTATCATGAAAAATAAATTTGTAAGAAATTACTACTAATTTTTTTATAAAATATTTTACATAAAATATTTTTTACAATAAATTTTATAAGAAATATTTATAAATTTTATAATTTCGTAAAAAAATAATTATTCTAAAAAACAATCCTGTCAATTAAAATTTTGTAGAAGAAAAAAAAACTATTTTCTTACAAATTCTTTTAATAAATTTGTAAAAAAAATTTGAAATAATATGAGAACTTTTAGTAATAAAAAAATTACTTATTTTTTAAATAGATCAGATAAGAAAAAATGATTACATATTTTTTTCTTTCATCAAAGTAGTCCGTGTTTTTTCTTTTTTCCATTTCGTGTCACCAATAGCAAATTGTATTCTGCTCTTTCCATCAACATTTCAACAAAACTATAAAAACATTTTTATTTCCCATGAAAAATCCATTCTCCTCGGTCATCCTTTTTCAAGGTCAAATTTAATTATATGGTCAACAATTTTCATTTTACATATTCTCACTCACGCCGTTACTTCTCACAATACGATACTTTTCCTTAACACTACTTTTCAATATTTTTCCCTCCAACATGTAAACTGAAAGACAAAATTTGATGCAAACTTATACAGAGAGAAGAAAATAGGGTTAACTATGTTTTACATCCTCAAACTATTGAGTGTTTTTGGTTTTGGTCCCTCCTTCAAACTTTAATCTATTTTGGTCTTCCATCTTCTGAAACTCGTGGAATTGGTCCCTATTTTAGCACGCCGTTAGTTTTTTTTTGAGCTGGCAGACGGAGTTCCAGGTCACGCGTTATCTTTAAGACAGATTTGAGCTACAGTGCAAACGTGGAAGACGAAAAGTAAACTGGAGTGAGTGTGAAGCTTTGGTTTTGTTAATCAGAAAGTGTACAAAAGAATTGGAATCGACCCTTTTGATACCCAGGTTGCCTTGCATGATAGTGGTAGTGGAACTGATATTTTGGAAAAGAAGCTTTAAAGTGTGATTGCGAATTGGAATAGGGTTTTGATTTCGAAAACAAAATTGGGGGTTTTGGTTTGCAGCTCGAAGACAGATTGGTGGGTTCGTGTCGCGAAGTTCTTCGACGGAGGTAAGTGGTTATTTTTTGGTTTCATTTTTTCTTTCCTCTGTGTAGTTCCATTAGGTTTTAATCGAAGTGATTTTACTGTTGCTTTGCAATGTAGGGTTCGAGATGGGTTTTGATCTCGTTTTGTATCATATGGGAAGGTTTGAAAAGAAGAGGGGAGTGAAGTATGTTGGTGGAGAAATACATGTTGTTAAGTGCATTGATCCTGATCGTTGGTCGTATTTCGAAGCATTGGGTAGTCAAAGAATTCAAGTACGGTGGTGAAGTTAGACTATGGTGGAAGGGTTCATCCGAAAGCCTATACAACAATCTAAGGCTACTGAATGATGATAGGGAAGCATTGAACCTAGCTAAGTATGCAGATGATAATGAAGAAGAAGTTGAACTGGACATGGAGCATCTTCCTAGTATGCCAGAAATTATTAAGTGTATTGAAGGAGTGGACGGAGAGGCGGGACAAGAACATGTTGTACAGCCAGAGGTTGTCGAGGAAGTGGTTGTTGATAAAGTGGTAATGGGGGAAGAAGAAGAGGTTAGGGAACAAGAGGTTATGGAAGAAGTTAGGGAAGAAGAGGTTGAGGGAGAAGAGGTTAGGGGACAGGAACTCAGGGGAGAAGAGGTGAGGGAAGAAGAGGTTAGGGGACAGGAACTCAGGGGAGAAGAGGTGAGGGGAGAAGAAGTGAGGGGAGAAGAGGTGAGGGAAGAAGATGGTAGGGAAGAAGAGGTTCGAGATAGACTTGATGAGAGTGAAGAAGAAAGGGTTGCTGATGATGATGATGGGTTTGGCATGGATAATGTGCCACGAAGAAATTTTAAGCAGGTTTTGGAGAGGTGGAATAGATTGAAAGCAAAGTCCAATTCAGGTAGGAAAAAGAGAAATGTTGGTGAAGGATCATTTGTGACTAATGACTGCGTTGGACAACATGAAATCAATGAAGAATACGATAGTGAGCAACTATGCTCTGATGTTGATAGTGATGAAGTGCTAGTGATAAAGTGCCAAAATTTGTGAAGTATAATGCTGAAGATATGAACAAGAGCTTCAAATTCAGATTAGGGATGAAATTTTGTTCCTTGAAGGATTTCAAGCATGCCCTTATGGAGCATAGTGTATTGAATGGGAAGGAAATTAAATTTGTGAAGAATGATGATAGAAGAGTAAGGGCTGTTTGTAAAAAGAAGTGTGGCTTTCTAATAATGGTGAGCAAGGTTGGTGGTAGCCAAACCTTTAAAGTGAAGACACTTGTTGGCAGTCATAGATGTGGGAGGGTTATGTTCAACAAGAATGCAAATAAAGATTGGATTGCACAAGTATTGTTGGACAAATTTTTAGATGTGGGGAACAAGACTGTAAACCAAATAATTGATGAAGTTAGAAAGAATTATAGTGTTGGGGTAACACCTTGGAGAGCTGCCAGAGCAAAGGAGATTGCAATGGACTGCATGGTGGGAGATGGTCAACGATAGTATGCTCTACTTTATGATTATGTGGCTGAGTTATTAAGAGTAAAGGCTGGAACCTTTAAAATCAAAATTAACCAACCCACTCCCACTTTGCAACCAAGATTTGGATCTTTTTACATGTGTTTAGATGGCTGTAAGCAGGGGTTCTTGGCTGGATGTAGGCCTTTCATTGGTGTAGATGGTTGTCATTTAAAGACAACCTATGGTGGACAATTATTGGTTGCAGTTGGTAGAGACCCGAATAATCAGTACTTTCCATTAGCCTTTGCAGTGGTGGAAAATGAATGCAAAGAAACCTGGAGATGGTTTCTATCATTATTATTGGAAGATATTGGGGACATCCAATCCAATCGTTGGGTTTTCATTTCGGATCAACAGAAGGTAAACATAATCTGAAATAGTTTTAATTTTGTTGTTTCATACATCTTAATTGACATGATAGCAATATTATTGTATTCTTTGCAGGGACTAATGACATTTTTTGATGAGATATTGGAAGGAGTGGAGCATAGGTTCTGTTTGAGACACCTTTACAGTAATTTTAAAAAGAGATTTGGTGGAGGAGTTGTCATCCGAGACCTTATAATGGGGGCTGCAAAGGCTACCTTCTATCAAGCTTGGGAAAAAAAATGGGTGAGTTGCAGAAAATTAATCCTGATGCTTATAACTGGTTACTTCAAATACCTAGGAAATGTTGGTGCAAACATGAATTTAGTATGTATCCTAGGTGTGATGTGTTGATGAATAATTTATCTGAATCCTTCAATAGTTCAATTCTGATTGCTAGAGATAAACCTATCATAACTATGATGGAGTGGATTAGATCATACATCATGGGTAGGTTTGCATCCCTAAGACACAAATGCAGTTTATATACTGCAAATGTGATGCCTAAACCTAAAAAAAGACTAGATAAGGAAATTGAAAAAAGTGCAAATTGGATTCCAGTCTGGGCAGGGGGGCAAAGTTTGAAGTGACTCAAGGGTTCACCATGGAAAAATTTATTGTCGACCTAACTGAACATAGTTGTAGTTGTTATTTCTGGGATTTGGTGGGGATTCCATGTAGGCATGCAGTGGCTGCAATTCACTACAAGATAGAAAATCCTGAGGATTATGTTCATCCCTATTACAAGAAAAATGCATATCTGGCTTGTTATGGACCTGAAATAACCCCCATAAATGGACAACAAATGTGGCCTAAAAGTGATTTCCCAGAGCTGCTACCACCTATCTACAAAACACCACTAGGACGACCCAAGGAACTACGTAGGAGGGAAGTAGATGAACATGTTAGTCACTCAAAGATAAGTAAGAAAAATATTGCCATGAAGTGTACAAGATGTAATCAGTTTGGACATAATATCAGGACCTGCAGAAAGAGAAACACAACCAGAACAACCAGACAGGTAACATTTAATCCAGTTTTCTATCTTTATTTTGTTATACAATATTCAAAATAATTTGAATACCCATTTCACAGAGTAACACACAAAGGAACACACAGAGGAACACCCTTGCAGTAGCAGCAACTGAAGTTGGATGTAGCAATTTTGCACAAGCAAGAAGGCAGAGGCTTCGTAGGAGGGAGAGATCCTCATCTTTGGCTGGCACCAGCAGGCAACGAGCAACAACAATAACAACAAACTCAACTCCACAAGTTGTAGGGTCCCAAGTAAGTAGCACTGCACCCACTGGACAACCCACGTGATTTGATTCATTATGACTTTGTAGTTGGTTTGTTGGATTAAGTGAAAACTTTGTTTTTTTGTGTGTACATGAATGCATTATTGTCCCCCACTAATGGAACACTATAGCGGTGGGTAGGCATGTGGTGGACCACCTTTTGTTATAGGCACCACTTTTGATGCAGGGACCACATTTTGATCATGGACCACTACTAAAACATTGCAGCCATGATGCTTTTTGTAATGACTTAGCAGTTGTTCAATTCATATGGTTTCAATGTCCACTTTATATAGTTATATGCTTGGATCAAACTGTCAAAATTTTCAAATTAGTAAAGAAGTAACCAATATGTAAATAAAGCCATATGTTTGGTTCAAACTGTCAAAAATTTCAAATTAGTAAAGAAGTAACCAGTATGTAAATAATTATATGTTTATTTAAGCCATATTTAAAACAAACCAGTATGTAAATAAAGCTACCAAAACGGATAAAAAAATGGCCAACACATTGTTAATACCACAAGGGTAATGGAACACCAATTCATTCATTAATAGCAAATCCCCACGAATACAATACCTATCTAAAACAACCCCTAAAACATAAAAACCTTCACTTCCACAGCTCACAACTACATACCTAACCTAATTACAATTCACCTTCAACAAGAACATAACCACAAATAAAACTGTAAACGCCCACGACATAAGAAATAAAAATTGCAGGAATTTCCTTAATCTTCTCTCTGTTTGCAATTTCTTCTTCAACTTCTCATTTTTCTTTGCCAATTCCAGGATAACTTTGTCCCTATCTAAGCAAACTTCATCTTCCTCTACTATTTTTCCGCTGTTAGCTTCAATTTCAGATTCTTTACCTTCAAATTCAGATTCATCTTCTTTAACCCACTCAAAATAGTTGTAGTGTGAATTGGACTGCATAAGGAAAAAATTATAGCATTTTCGTACATCAAAGTCAAGCAAAAGTGATGGAAATTGTTATACTTACAGCCCAATTTCTACATCTCCAAAACAATCTGCCCTTATTCTTCACAGTAGTTGCCTTTATGAGCAACAATCTTTCCCCATACCCACATACTTTTGATGTTATTTCCGAAGACGAGGCATAACTCTGCGACATTTTCGAACCAATCTTCCTCTGCGTAAAATTGAAACCTTTGCTACCACTCTTCATAACTGACTCCAGACGAATGTTGTTGCCTCAGTTTCCCCAACACGAACCAATCTTCCTCTTCAGTCACACTCTTTAGCACATTACCATTGTTCCAATCCCGTTCTAATCCTCCAATCACAATGTTAGGGTTCAAATCCTATATTTGAAGCTTATGAGTAAAATAAAGTAATTAACTTTTATTTTGCCACGTGTCACTGTAGCTTAATTGACCCTTAAAATAAGGGGTGACATGGAACTCCGTTTGCTAGCTCAAAAAAAAAAAACTAACGACGTGCTAAAATAGGGACCAATTCCACGAGTTTCAGAAGATGGGGGACCAAAATAGATTAAAGTTTGAAGGAGGGACCAAAACAAAAAACGCTCAATAGTTTGAGGACTTAAAACATAGTTAACCCAAGAAAATATTTTCTATCATATTATTTAATTTATCATTACTAAATAATTCTTCAATGTTAAGAAACTTAAAAAAAATGCAATATTTACAGCAATTGATATTACATATGAAGAGAAGAGATTTTACATGTATGAAGTGAGTAGATACGATAAGAATTGTTGTTATAGTTTCAGTTGGCGATGGCGATGGGAAGGTTTTGCTTGGGTAGAGTGACGGTGAGAACGCCGTTTTCCATGGAGGCCATCATTTGATCGGGTTGGGTGTCGGGAGGGAGCGTGAAACACTTTTTGAACTTGGAGACTCTGCGGTGGAGGCGGCGGCAGGCGTCGCCGTCTTCTTCTGCCTCCACCACCCTCTGTCCGCTCACCTGAAGCACTCTTCCGTTTTCTACATCCACCTTCACTTCCTCCCTCCTCAGCCCCGGCACCTCGCCCTTCAGCATGTGCGCCTCCGCCGTCTCCTCCCACTTGAAATGCCCGCTCAGAAACGACCCCTGCTGGGTAGGGTCGGAGGTGGAAAGCGCCGTGAAAGGGGACTCCTCGGAGGGGTTTGCTTTTGGAACCATCGACATTTTCTTTATCAGAGGGAGATAGGGAGAAAAAAATAAAAAAAGATTTTTTGGTTTCGGAGTGGTTTTGCACTTTATTAAAGGACTTTTCCAAAGATGACGAGAATTCTTCGCCGATCTTCACGGTGGAGTTTTGCTTGGGGACGATTGTATTTGCAAAAGCTAAACAAACATCGTGTTATTATGAATCATGTCAAAATTTCTTTCAAATGTAAAATAGAATTGTGTTCTGTTATGATGTGAAATATAATAAATTATAATAAATTATATTTATAAAAATGTATTTAATATCCGATTGGAGGTAGATTTGTGATAAATATAAAATATAATTAACATTAAAAATAAATAATCATTCTCCTATAAGATTTTCACCGATAATTTTAATAGAAACACTTGTTAAAAGTTTTGCAAAACCTAAAACGAAATAAAAATACATATGACAACAATTATAACATAAATTGTCATGTATTTTATATACACAATAATGGGTGACAGTGGGCTAATTTGACAGATTTTAGCCTATCCCAAACCAAAAAAAAAAAACTTTAAAATGCAAGGTAACTTTTCTGACATGTTTCTAAACGATTGCTTATTTTAAATTTATTATTTTGAATTAATAAACCTAATTACATCCAAAGAAGAAATAAAAAAGTTTAAACATAACTAATAAAATATTTGTTCAAAACAAAATACCAATTATACTTTTTTAATTTTAATTTGTCTAACAGTGGTTGTTAAGATTTTTTTATTAAAATTATAATTATTATTAATCATAATGGTTAAGTTCGTATATTTACTTAAATATTTAATTAGTAACCCTTATATTTACATACCTAATTATTATAAATTATCCTTGTAGCATCAAAGAGTATTTATTTTTTCATTTAATATTAAAAACATAGAATTCTTTTTGTAATGTAAATTTATACTATACAAGAGTGACTCTACATCATTGATCCACACGAACTATAGGTTATCTGAGACGAGCCAACATGCATCTTCTTTACTTTTTGTATGGGTTTGCAGACACACCTTCGTTGCCTATCCATATTCTCATTCCTAATAATTAAAATCCGAATTGTACATATACAACCATGATAATAACTACCATATATAAAAGATACAACAAATATTATAAATCATCTTGAACTTTTTCTTTCTATTAATAAGAATTCTAAAATTATTGATGAAAATTAATTTTAACTACCTTTTAAGTTATATTTTTATGTTTCTTGTTAGAAGTTCTACGTAGAGTAAAACTAAGAATATTTTATAATATATACGTAGGTACAAATCTTATCTTTAAATCGATTTTGTAAGATTAAATTAAATTTAAAGTCCAATTTTTAATATAATAATCATATATGAGATGTTTATCCTGACAATGTTGTTATAGGACGACTTATCATTTATTAATATCTAGTACCCCACTTATGCTCCTTCATGGCTATTTTCTCTCCTATTTATTTCTTTTGTAAACATATAGAATTTCATCAAAAATTCATTCAGTCCAGTTTTGACAACTAAGGCCCTAACGATGTGGTGCCAGCAGGGTTTCAAAGACATTACTAGGATTAAAATAATCCAACCATAGAAAGAACACAACTAAATGAATATAGCTCTTTCAGTACACAAAAAGAGGCCAGAAAGATGAGAAAAGAAAGGGTCCTTAAATCAGTGAACATTGTGAAGCTGAAGCAAATGACAATTTGAAAAATACAAACAAAATGTTAGACACAGAGAATACAAAAATTTATCATTCTTTTGCAACATAAAAGTCTTGCCCTATTCTTTCCTACATAGTTAGGCCTGGGAGAATGTTAATTTTAAAAATTACACTATTAAAGGCGGGTATAGGAAACATTATTCCGTATGTTTTCTTCTCTTTGGTTTTCCTTCATGAGAATTGTCTGCGGACATAGAGGAAATGCCAGTGCTGTGACCATGTGAGGCCTCAGACAAGTTGAATTTAGATTTCAATTTAGATTTAGACTCGTGTCCTTTTTTTGAAATACTTGATGGCTCAGAAAATTCAGACAAGGAGCTTTTCTGTCTGCTACCTTTTGATGAAGCTGCACGTCCACCACTTTGCATAGGAAAGTACCGTGATGAAGTTGTCCCTGTGATTCCAGAAGAATTTCGATGCGCATGTCTTACTTTGGTTGAATTGAGGGTCTCAAGTTCTTTAGGATCAGGGTAATGGACGGTTGAAACTCGCATTGAAATCTTTGCTGCAGTAAAGCAAAAGAAATAACTTCTCTCAATACTTGAATTCAAAGGATACAAATTAAAAACCTATAAAAAATTAAAAGTGCTATTAAACACTCGCAAGAACCAGATTCTTGCAAGACAAAGTGACAAGAAAAGTAGTCAAATACAGCAAGGGAAAATCCAATCCAATATAAAAAGGGTGTGGGAAAGGGGGATGGGAACAAAATCGGGAGTGAGATCCACGTTGATTCACAGTTTCTGAAAAACATAGCTGTTGAGAAAGCTGCTGGTCAAGTTCAAAATCGAAAGTAAATCATTCGGCACTGTACTTACAATAGAACTTCCTGTTACATGAACATTGGACTTATATTCACATGCTTTTTGTAAGAAAAACATCAATTGAACAAAACAATCAAACCTCATAGTAGAGGTTTCATGGTTTACAAAAGGATAGAAACCAGACTAGAAATTCATGAAAATTATTAGCAAATTGAGATCGAGAAACGAGCTGGTTGGCCAGTTTAGCAAAAGTGATAAGGGTTGAATCTAGAAGTTTTTCAAAAGTTATTCAATGCAGCTTGTAAAAAATAATGAGAATTTTCATACTGATTTTATTATTTTAGAAGGTTAAACAAACACACCAAAATTTTTTAAAAGTAATTTTTGAAAGAAAAAAATGTGAAGCAAATGAACTCTTACTATCATAACTCGTTATGAAAAAAAAAATGAGGTACTAACTCATGGGCGTTGCACCAAGTACATTCAACACCATTGTAAAAGTTATTCACTCAAACAACTCTTGATGTAAAACCAGGTACTACCTTGTCTAACATTTTCTTATGACTTGAGATTTTACCTCAAATTATAGTAACTAACAATAAAGCTCTATTGGAAAGCTTGGATAGCTCTCAAATAATTCTTACATTGAAATGACCAAAGAACAGCTATGTTCCCATCTTACAGTTCTTATAACTTGAGATTCTACCTCAAATAATAATAACAATAAAGCTCTTGCTCTGTGTGAGCCAGAATAATTCTCAAAATTCTTGTTGATATCCTTCATATGACATTAAACAAAAAACAAAATCTATGGATGCTTACCAATTTTTGGTTCTGTAGAGGAAACAAAAACTGTTTCATCTGGCTCCTGAGCAAAATAGTTTACAAAATCATATACCTTACCTGCCAACATAACATGAAAATTAAGGCACTTGTAGAAAGCAATCGTATTCATTTCCCCACACACACAAAAAAAAAAAAAAACACCATTTTAGATATGCAAAACTTGAAAGTTGGGAACACAGATTAATGGTGTCACAGCACAGATGATTAATTTTATTTACCTGATGAACCCTCAAAGCTGGCAAGCTTACCACCATTATTAAGTGTGAGAAACAATTTCTGTCCATGTATGTCAGATAAAAAATCCTGGACAAAAACATCATACACACATCAAGCAAGACAACAATGTCAATAATTAACACAACACCAAGCAGGACTCTTCCACCATCTAACTCCTAGATGGAAGGAAACACCACCAATACAGATACCAGCTCATTTGAATAAAACGCAACCTTAAAAAAAAAATTGACCAGTCTCCTATGATAAAGTAAGGGGGAAAATGTCAGCAAATGAATAGAGGTAATACACAGAAATGTATTTTTCCACACTCTTGAATGAGATCTAGCACAACAAAAATTAACATGAAACATGTACAGCAATTTTTAATCTCTAAACAAAATATAACACAATAAAAACTACGTTTAGTAGAGAGGCTTGATAAAAAAAAAAAACAAAAGAAACCTAATCGTTTGGACACTAAAGTCAATGCACTAATTTATATTTTTAACTTTATTTGACACTACACTTGATTTTTCACTTTTGTAATAACAATGATATCAATGCTTAGTAATTTTTCTTTTTCATTTAGTTGGCATCAGCAGTTAAGATTCAGTTCAAAACAAATAAAGAAACCAAAGGCATAAAGGACAAACTTACATTGGAAGAAGGCAACTTAAGAAACAAAAGTTCAGTTGAGTCAGTCAAGTCAACAAGAGCTTCATTACTGTCTTCCACATATTCTGCAGAAGGCCTGTAACCTTCTGCGCCCTCCAAATCAGCCATTGACAATAGCAGAGCCTAAAATAAACCCTAACCATATTTAAAGGAAACACAGAAGAAAGGAAGATAGAAAATCAAACACCGGAAACAGTAAACACATCTTCAGTTCAAATGCAGATAAACATATTCTGATGCCAAAGTGGGTTGGATTGTGAACACTAGTTGAGTCCATCAATGGAAAATTTAGTTCCACTACTTCCCTAACACATGTAAAATGGTTAGCCCAGTCAATTCAAACCGTCCCAAAAAACAATAAAGTGGAATGGCTAGTAGTCCGAAAATTTATCTCCGGATTAAATAATTTATGCTATAAATGCATGAATGCTCAAAAAATTTAAAAACTAAAATAATGACATAATAATTAACAAAAGGAGGCCAAAAAAACACTGATCATGACATGACCATAAACAGAAATGCAGTGTGGTAGATGAGATGACAGAAGCTAAGATCTCAGTTGCCCACGAGGGTTGCAATAGCTGTGAAACTGCCAGAGAAGAGAAGGTTTCAGAGATGGAGGGTGGGTGGCCGTACTTCAAAGTACAGAGAGGGTGGCTGGGCTTCAAAACAGAGATTGCTCAATGCTGGAAAATTGAATAGCAGTAGAAGGGTGGCAAAAGAGAGTTTTTCGCCAAACCATTATAATGTTTTATTTGATATTAAAAGAAACACGGTGATAATTACTAATAACAAACCCACAATCTTATGAAGTTCGTTTCACCAAAATTAACACCATGTTTACCAGCATCGCCTAGCATTCAAATATAGCTGTCAAGAGCAACTACAATTTACCAATTGTCACCAGATCACACAATGTAAACTGTTTGATAAATAATTGATTTTTAGAAATAACCGCTTTTGTATCTCAAAAACTCTATCAGCAAAACAAGCCATATCTCTAAACTAAGCTGAATCAAAGACACAAATCACTCTGAACCCTAGAGAAGAGAGACAGCATCACTGAATGCAAAAACAATAAAATCCACATAAACACAGTTCAATTTGATTTAATTTGGCGAATCTGATGCAAAATTTTGTAATGAGTAACGTAGTATACGAGTACTTGGCTAAGCAGGTAGTTGTATTTACTTTTCAACAACATTGTCTTGAAAAATTGAACTCAAAATATGCAGCGGAAGGCAAAGGGAGAAAAAACACGTTGCGTGGACGAAATATGAAGAATACAGAGTAGAACGAGTTACCGGAACGGCGCAGTTGCAGGATTCGTCGTCAAACAAAGATGGATGAAGCACCAAACAATGAAAGAAGCTGCTTCCCTGATTTAAGGCACAAATTTAAAATAGATAAAAACATAATTAGGGTGTTTCCCTGCATTTTTTCATATATAAGAAAATCATTCTATAGAATATGATATTAAATCTGAATAAATAAAACCGGTTTTATTTTTAATTTATTTTAAGATTTGTTCAATATACATATAAACTAAAAATAAAATGTATTAAAACAAGTTAAAAGATTTGATAATTTGTTTGATTATATTATGATTTACGATTTAATAACTAAATATTCTTCAATTAATATTAAAACACTTATTTGTATAAAGATATATTTGAATGAGTGTGTTTTTTCAATAATATTTGAAAAAAAATGTATGGAAAAATTAAAATTAGACTATTTGTATAAGTTAGCCTATCAAAATCTTATTATATATACCTATCTATATTTTTATTGTGAAGAAATTTACTTTCGATTTTTTTACAGTAATTCATAAACAAGGTTCTCTAGCCCTAACCTCACCATCCATATTTGGTATGCAACTTTCTTTATCAAATTTCTTGAAGCTTAGGATTGTGTTGGGAAAATGTAACTAGATGAATGATATGGGGTTACTAAATGTTCTTAAACATATTACAAAGTATCAATTGTTAAACATAAATAAAAAACAAAAAATTGTAAACATTTTAAGTCAAAAGTAATAATATTCAATTATTTTATTATTAACTAAGAAAATTATATACATTTCAAGTGGAAAATTGTATAATTATATCATTTGTAAAAACTTCGAAAATAATTAAGAAAAAAATAATAATATTCAATTATTTTATTATTAATTAAGAAAATTATATACATTGTATAATTATATTATTTGGAAAGACTTCGAAAATAATTAAGAAAATTGTAGTGATTTTAAAAAAGTAATACTCAATTATTTTATTATTAAAAATCAGTTTATAAATGAAAAATTTATTTAATAAAAATCATTTTAAGATTATTTAAAACTTTCATTTACTATCTTTATATATTTTTTACTTTATATTTTACTTTTTTAAGAGTGGAGTAGTCACAGAACTTCTTTATATATTTTTTACTTTATATTTTATTTTTTGAAGAGTGGTTTATATATTTTTTACTTTATATTCTCTTTTTTTTTAAGAATGGAGTAGTCACAGAACTCCTCGCAGGTGAGGGTATGGGAGTTTGCATTTAAAGTTAAAGGGCTCAAGGTAAGGTAAATCTCGGTTCAATTAGATTGCAAATATGTGTTATGATGTATTATGATCGTTTATTAAATTTCTTTATCTGTAAGTAAAACATGTGAAAAATAAAGCTCTAAAAGATAATTGTGAGATAAGAAAATGGTTAATCAAGACTATGATCGTTTATTAAAATTCTCTGTTTATAAGTAAAATAACATGTGAAAAATAAAGCTCTAAAGGATAACTGTGAGATAAGAAAATGGTTAAGACTATGATCGTTTATTAAAATTCTGTCTATAAGTAAAACAACATGTGAAAAATAAAACTCTAAAAGATAACTGTGAGATAGAAAAATTTATAACCAAGACGAGGAAAACTAATATTATTTTTATACAATTTAATTTATATGGTTGAAATTGAATGGCTAATAGTTAAATCATTATTATGTAATTTACTCTGTTACTTTAATAATTATATATATTCAAATCTAAACAAATTCCAAAAAAAATAGTGCTAATAGTAGTAATATATCATTTTAATCTAATAATCTAATAATTAAACATATTTTAAAATATTAAATTACTAGGCCTTTTTTTTTAAATTCTGTTGTTTAAACCATATCGGTAAGTTTGAAAAAGAGTTTTTCAATCCAACGAATAAAGAATTAAATTGCACTAGGCCTAGTCAGATAGTCAAAAACATGATAAACCTCAGATATTTTTATTACATCCCAACATAAAATTCATTATTTGTTAGATTGAAGATTGAAGGATGAACTTATCTACATATAAAGTCAATTTTGTTTAGAAATAAAAAATAACACGTGAAATTTAATAGCAAGTAATAACAACGTATGCAGAGCTAAAACACAATCATTTAGCACAAGATAATGAAAGTACTACATTCATCAAACAGGATAGCAAATTGTCCAAATTCAAGGCAGCTATGACCCGAGTCGGCACAATTTCGGATAGTTCAGGAAATAAAAAACAAAAAAGAAAAAAGGGGATAGTTCAGGAACATAAAAAAAAAAAAAAAAAAAAAAGAGAAG
>Ga0214544_1007932_pt1 | contig 18183 bp, 6 predicted proteins | sample CNSS3metaG_FD_160074 | JGI IMG/M metagenome (GOLD analysis project Ga0214544, IMG submission 160074) | Root nodule microbial communities from cowpea collected in UCLA plant growth center, Los Angeles, California, USA - CNSS3 | ecosystem: Host-associated > Plants > Roots > Nodule | place: USA... | reverse complement strand
TTCTTTCTCTATAATTATTTTTTCAAAAATTATACTTTCCGCTATAACCCGATATGATTTCCGTTATAACTTTATAACGGATTTTTTGCTTGCCGATATTTTCCGTTATCCGATATTGATAACACTGCCCTGTGTGAAAGGAAGCTATTTCCTTTAAACATTCTTTTTTACAACTTATAGAGAATAATTCAGTTTGTTAGTTTTGCGTCTTCTCTATCTTTGTTTTCTCATATCTGTTTCAAGGTTCCTAACATGGCCAAATTATAATATATAGATGGGTGCAAACTTCTCTCACCAAGTTGATTTTGTGAGCTTGAATTAATCTACTTTCATAAGAGCAAGAATAAAACTCAAAGTAATAGACGAGGGCCAACACAAGTAGTGGAGCATGTGGTTGAATTCAATAAAAAGCGATAAACGTTACTGGGGCTTAACCTGCTTCAAATCATCTTGAAAGAGAGGAGTACTTTTGAGAACATAAGCCACATGTGGTGCTTGAGAATGAGGCTCGTCAGAGTTTGTGTTTCAATCAATTTCCAAGAATAACTTTAGTATGATAACATAGTACTTCTAGTTATTTTCTTCAATAAATTATGTGTGATATCGTGATGCCAATTGTAGTTGGTGATATGAAATTGAAGGCTGCATTGAAGTTGACAACACATTGAAAGGAAATATAAACACTGGGTCAATTTTATTGAACAACAGTATGGCCAATACCTGTTGTACTATATCTAAGCTTTGACCTGTTGTGAATTTATTTTATGGTTAGTCAATTAGTTATTCCAATTATGTTATCACAAATAATATTCTGTCTCATTCATCATACTTTTTTTCTGGAAGCACCAACTATAATATATTCACTGCACTGATTGTTTTTATATCAACATTTGTTGCGTTGTCTTAGAACAACTTTTGTCTTCAAACGGCATTTGTCTAAAAATAAGACCCTTTTTTTTTGTGAGCAGATATGCTCAGCCAGGTACAAATTATAAGTGTCTACATTATGTGATCATTAGAGGCATAATAAATCCATTATTCAACAAACATGCATTGCATTGAAATATGTTTGTAGTGTACCTCACACTGCGAGCACTGTTGAGTCCTACACTAGAATAGTGTGATATATTTCCTTAGAAACTACGAGGTGTCTTATTTTCATATGTCGTATCATGCCTCTCCTAGTGATATAAGCTTGTAAAATACAATTCTTTTCAGATGAGGAGGACAGAATCATAGTTGCTGCTCATGCAATTCATGGCAACAAATGGGCAGCCATTGCCAGGCTTCTACCCGGAAGAACGGATAATGCCATTAAGAACCACTGGAATTCCACTCTGAGGCGTCGGGGAGTTGAACTTGATAAGATTAAATTAGAATCTGGTAACTTCATGGAAGATGCCAGCTTAGAGAAGGCAAAAGGATCCTCGGAAGACACTCTATCATGTGGGGACGTTTCTTTGAAATCCTCGGAAGGGAGAGATGTCAGTTCTGTAGACGTCATGGATGATAAATCTGATGGTAAAGCTCAAGCTGAGGGCCAATTACACCACAAAGTCAAGGATCCACCTACCCTTTTTCGGCCAGTAGCTCGTGTAAGTGCTTTCAACGTTTATCAGTCGAATGATGTTACACAGCCTTCAACATCAATTCAAAGACCTGTCCCGAAGCAAGGTCCCATTTTACAATCGTCAAGACCAGATATGGAATTTTGTAGGATGGTTGAAGGAATTTGTGGTGACCAGGCAGTACCTCACCAGTGTGGCCATGGTTGCTGTGCTGCTCCAAATGGTAGAAAGTCTGAAAGCTCTTTGTTGGGACCGGAATTCATCGAATTTTCTGAACCCCCATCTTTCCCAAATTTTGAGTTGGCTGCAATCGCTGCAGACATCAGTAACCTTGCCTGGCTTAAAAGTGGATTGGAGAATAGTAGTGTGAAAATGATGGGAAACACGTCTGGCAGTGTAATATCAAATGGATCTCGAGTACATATTGGCCATTAGATTGTCCTGAGTGAGGACTGGGTAATGGGCATGATGCAGGCTAAGTGATGATTGTCTGTTTTCCTTGCAAATCTAATAAGGCAACCAAAGTTAAGTGAGTCGATTCTATGATTTAAATGGATTCACTAGGTAAAATTAGAATGTTGGATTGAACAATTTTGTTTTTTGGGATTGACTGATTAGGTACTACATGATTTCGAAACTAACAAAAATTACTTGCTTTTCTATCTATTTTGAGTTGCTGTTCTTTTGCGTACTTTGTAACTGTGAGTGAAACAATGCCGAAGGTTTTATGATTCTTTTCTGCAGCATTTCGCCAAGGTTTTATACTAATAAGAAATGGTAATAGGAAGCACTTATTAGTATATTTTTATTAACACATTTTCTAATATGTTCTTTTGTTTCAAATATTTGACTTTACTTATTAATGATTGTATAATTTGTGATAAATTTTAACTAATAATAGAGATATGTTTGTAAGAATGTGTTGGCCAATGAAACACCTAGAATACGTTAGAACTACCCTACTGTGGTATTTTAGAATTGGTTAACATCAGTCTACATGCTATAATCATTATTACTTTAGTGCAACACTAGAATAATAACTTGATTTTCCTCATCAATGCAATGCAAAAGTTTGTTGAACTTTCTAGATGTTTTTCTCCTCTTCCTTAAGAGATGTTTAAGGGTTGCATGCAGCAACTATTCTGCTAGAGGGATTTCATGTGTTTCTATGCTGTTTCTTTTAGAAATTTAACCTAACAGTGAAGTCTAAATTTAAAAAATGAAATGTAAGTTATGAATAGTTTGGAAGTCCTTAAAGTGTAAGTTGTTGAATAATAACGTGACAAAGTAAGAATCACAAATTACATTTGCTTAGTTATGTAATATTCAATGATAAAATTCATTTTGGATAGTGACATAATTTTGTGTCCCCTATTTTCTCTTATAATATCATCCATTTTGTCCATTACTCTGATATCTCGACCCAGCCACTCTGGCACCATAAATGTGTTCAAAGGTATACTCGTTAATCTCTGCAATTGACAATATCTAAGTCATACAACTAATCATCAAACACTTCAATAGAATAACTATAACTCTTTACTTGTGCATAACTAAATAATTAATCAAAGTTATAACATTAAGGGTTATTAGACCTCTTTTTAAGAATTGGGTCGCCAGAAACCTAAAAGTCTTTCATCCTGCACCTCCAAAATTTTTTTAAATTCCCAAAAAATCCTTTAACCATGTAAGAAACCCACGGACACCACACCTCCAAAATTACTTCCAAATATCAACACACACACACATATGTATTACATATGATTTTTTTATATTTTTATTAAATTTTTAATAAATTATATTAAAATATGATTAAAATTAAATATTTAAATTTTAAATGAAATTAAAAAATTCAAATAAATATTAAATACTATACACATTAAATGTATAAATAAAATAATTATAATAATATCAAAAAAATAAATAAAATTAAAAATAAAATAGAAAAATAATTTAAATTAAAATAGTAAAACTTTAACTAAAAACAGAAAAAAAAAATATAATCTAAAGTAATTTTTCTTTTAAATTTATCTATTTTATAATTTTTAATATTTTTAATATGTGTTTTAAAAAATAAAATAAAGTAAAAGTTAGAAAACATAAATTTTAAAAAGAATTAAAAATATTAAAAATAGAATTGATTTTTTTGATTTCCGAAAGTCGACTTCCGGTAATGTTTTTTGACATCCAGAAGTCGACTTCCGGTAATAATTTTTGACTTTCGGAAGTCGACTTCCGGTAATGTTTTTGGACTTCCGAAAGTCGACTTTCGGTAATAATTTGACTTCCGGTGATACATTTTAACTTCCGGAAGTCGACTTCCGGTGATATATTTTGACTTCTGGAAGTCAACTTCCGGTGATATATTTTGACTTCCGAAAGTCGACTTCTGGTAATATATTTTGACTTCTGGAAGTCAACTTCTTGTGATATATTTTGACTTCCGAAAGATATTTTGACTTCTGAATTTCCTTAAATGGTCAAAAGATTTTTTGGAAAGTTAAAGAAATTTTGGAAGTGCAGAAGAGATGCTTGCAGGTGTAGGAAGAAAAACCCAAAACCTAAACCTATACAAGGTCCATAAACTAAAAGGCCCATCCTAAAATAGTATAGTCGGTGCACCTAGACACTTGGTGGTAGGATTGTTGTTGGTTGTGGGGATGACTACTTGCATTGTATTGCCCTGAGATTCGAAGACAACATGAAAAGTCTGAAAAGCTATAGGTGGAATTGATTGTGTTTTAAGTCTGAAAAGCTAATCTACAGTGCTCTAATAATAAAAATGAATGAATGAATAAAAAAGTTATTGGAGGCTGATTATCTTGCTATAACATTCAACATAAGATTTTAGGCATAAATATAATCTAATTTTTTATGCATATGTTCAATTTAACCTTCATTTTTGTTTTGTGTTCAATTAGATTTTTATTTTCGTTAATTTTGATCAATTTGATTTTTTTATTAATGGTGTTTAAATAGTTAACATTTGTGAACCGTGCATGTTACTTGTCAGCTCTTGATTTTTTTTTTTAAATTTCCAATGTCAAGTCAACATCGTTATACATGTCAATGTTAGTGTCACATGTCAATTTGTATTTGTATTATTTCTTTTTTGTTCAATTTATTCTTTAGATTCGTTATTTTTCTTCAATTTTGTCTTTGTATTCGTTACTTTTGTTCAATTTAGTCCCAATTTTAGTTAAAGTGAAGCAATTTTGTCTCTTTCAAATTGACACCAAATTTCATTTTTTTTATAAATATTATACTAATATTTATTTTCTAAAATTGATATTTTTATTAATTATTTTTGAAATTCAATTACAAATTATTAGATTTAATTATAAATTAAATATAATTGTTAGATTTAATTTTTAAATAGAATACAATTATTTAAAATATTATTAGAATATAAATATTAAATTTTTTCTCTTAATAATTATATTCTAAAATATTAATATTTTTAAAATTGACATTTAAAAGTATTAGAAATATTAGAAATATTTTAGAAAAGTATACTAATATTTTTAAAATTGACATTTAAACATAAAACATTTTATATTTTAATTTCTAAAACACAATAACAATATTAAATTTTTTAGATTTAAATGTCAATTTTAGAAATGTTGTTATATTTTAAAAAAAACATTTTAAAATTATATTCTAGTAATATTTTAAACGATTATATTTTATTAAACAATTGAATCTAATAATTATACTCAATTTATAATTAAATCTAACAATTTATAATCGAATTTAAAAAATAATTAATAAAAATGTCAATTTTAGTAAAAATATATGATATTTATAAAAAAATTAAAATTGGTCTTAATTTGAAAGGGACAAAATTACTCCACTTTAACTAAAATTGAGACTGAATTAAATAAAAATAATGAATATAGGGACTAAATTGAACAAAAATAATATATAGTGACTAAATTGAACAAAAATAATGAATATTGAGACTAAATTGAATAAAAGAAAATAACACAACCGCAAACTAACACTGGCACAATTGTAACTTGATATGTGGACAATTTTTTTAAACTTTAAAAAAAAAACAAGAGTTTATATGTGACAACATTGTTCACTAACATTTACTATTTAAACACCATTAGCACCATTAACAAAAATGACCATATTGATCATAATTAATGAAAGTAAAGACTTAATTGAACGTAAAATGAAATAATGACTAAATTTAACAAAGACAACAAAAATGACAACCAAATATTATTTAAGCAAAATTTTTTTTAAAGAATAAGATTTTATCTCATGATCAAATTTTCTTGGAAGAATATTGTTTACTTGACTTGAGAATGGAATCATATATTTGTCATTTTAATTTAGAAAAAACAGGAAACATATTATAATGCAAATAAATGAATAGTATTTATGGTTTTTTTTTTTAATTCTGGGCAAAAATTATGAACCAATTTTTATTCAATTGTACTTAGCTGCAATATAAAAATTATTAAAATATCATGTGTATGAATGGCTATGTAAAAAAACTATATTATTACATTTTTTTATGTATTTATCTATTCTATTTTAAAAGTAACAACTTTATAAATTTATAATTTATAATTTCCTTAAAAAATTATTATTAAACACTAACATCATTTTAGATTTATTAAATTAATTATTATGTATTCATAAAATAAAATATATTTTTACTAAATATTTAGAAACACATTTTATAATTATTTTTTACAAACATATTTCTTTAATAAATTTTAATAATTATGATTATGGATGTCAAAAAAATTCGTACTCATGGATATCCATAAATAAAACCCGCAGCAGGTAGGAAACGAATATTAAAAATGGATACCCGCTACTCGCAGGTACGAGTATTTTTGATACCTGCATGTTAATGGGGCAGGTAGGAGTATCATAGTATTCGTACTCGTAGATACTCGTACCAGCTAAACTTTAATTCCCACAAATACCCTTATATATATATATATATATATATATATATATATATATATATATATATATATATATATATATATATTAGTAAAAAACATTTTGACCTAATTTTTTCTAAGCTGCACATCTTGTCTTGTCTTTTGTCCTCACTCTTCCAACTTCAAGTATTGCTACATTGTCTTCTTCCAGGTACACTCCTTGACGTTCTTCTCTTTCTTTTCTTTGAAATTGGGCATATACATCAAACCCTATATAGACAATAACGTGTATGGTATGCTTGTTGTCAAATGATGGAATCAAAATAAGAATACTTGACATGTGGCAATTGAGGTTTATTATTTGTTTATTTTGTTTATTGTTCAGGAATCAATTGAAGAGATTGATCAAAGCACTAATTAAAAAATTTTCATTCTGTTGAATGTCATTTTATATTTATTTTTATAATTATTTGGACTTGTACGAACTTGAGTTTATTTGAACTTTATTTAAAATTTATGACAGTGGTCTATTTTATTTTATTTGAATTTATGATTAAATATTTTTTTTAAATAATTTTGTAAATACCCGCGGGTACCTGTGAATATTTGCGAATATGAAAAAAAAAAGGCGAATACCTATATAACGGATATCCAGCAAATATGAGTACGGGTAGTGGTGGATATTTATCCAACCGGGTAAGGTATGTGAGAACTATTACCCGTACCCTACCCGCCCCGTTGACATCCTTAATTATGATAATAAAATAATAATTTTATTTTTTATTATCATTGTATAGATGGGTACAGATGATCATATGTGTGCATGTTTCCACTAACTAATTTTATGCGCTTAACACACTGTGTTTACGGGTTTTTTTTTATTCTAACAAAAATTCATTAAAGCATAAAATGATAATAAAAGTAAATTATTTATAAATTTTTATTATAAATAATCATTTAAATTTTAAAAGTAGTTATTAAAAGAATAAAATGGTAAAATAATTACTTTAATTTATAAAATAATTAAATTGAGATAAGTGAAAATGAAAATGTAATTATGTAATTATTTTAAGTTAAAAATTGAGATAACAATCATTTATTTTTTTTTATTTTGTATATTAAGTAGTAAAATATTATGTAATGAAATATCATGAAAATTACATTATATTGTTGTCAATGTTGTTAGTAAAGTAATGAAGTAGTAAGTAGGAAATCTAAATGATGTATAATAATTTTTATTTTAAATATAATAAATAGAATCGATATCAAATATAGTGCAGTTAATTGATTTTACGAAATAATTATAATAGCTTGTGACCCAAGTAGGGATGACAAATAAACCCGCCCCCATGGGTATTGCCCGAACCCATACCTGTTTTGACAGTGAATCCCAATATTGACTGGGTATGGATATGAGGATGTACATATTTGTCTCGTCCCCGTCCCCACATCCATCAAAATATTCATCCCCGTTTAAATTATTAAAATATTTATAGTCAATTAAGTAAAATTATATATATATATATATATATATATATATTTATTTATTAATACACACTTCTTATTTTTTATTTCTTCTTATTATTTGGTTTGCCATAAAATTCATTTGCATATCCAATATATTTTTCATTTTATCATAACTTTTATGCCATTATGTTTCAATGATGTATGTCAATTAAATATTTTTTATGTCTCACATTTGAATATTTCTATTTATTTGAATATTTTTATTTATTGTATAGTTTCTTTTCACATGAGAATGTTTAACACTCTCAATTTAAGTGTTCAATAGCATAAACTTTTAACTTACTACGTAATCTACAAAAATTATCTTTTTTACTCTATTATTATTATTATTTCATTTGAATAACTATTTTGTTTTGTTAAAACAATTTTTGTTATTTCTAAATCATTGGTTATGTTGATATGTAGAAGGTTTTCTTAGATCTTTAAAGGATTTTTCATTTTATCATACCCTTGATTATATAGTTGTTTTTCTTTGTGTGATTTCAATTAATGGTCTCTCAAATTGTTTCCAAGACACACATTTGATAATTTTTTAATATTCTTATTTGTTTTTTATTTTCATAATGTAAAATACTATTTTGATATATTTTATATAATTATCTTTTATTTTTTAACTCATTTTCATACTTTGATTTTGTCACTATAATTAATTAAATAAATTTTATTTACTATAATATAAAATTTTAATGTAATAGTCATGAATTTCTTTTTACCATCTCCCAACATATATTGAAGTTCAAAAGATACAATATATGTGTTAAAATTTTATTATTATTAGTTTAATATTTGTTCTTTGCAGTAAAGTTATTTATTAGAACTTTTATTAGTATATAAAAAAGATATTCATTAGAATTTAAAAAATTAAATTGAACTAAACATATATTTAACATATATTTTAATCTGAATATTTGTTTTCCTTTTTTATTTTTTTTTTAAATTAAATTTTATCAACTACAATTCATTAATGTTTGCAAATTTAACATAAATTTTGGTTCTCATGAAATTTTATTTGATTTTCTAATTTAAAATATATACAATTAAAACATAATTTCTTTATAAATATTTGATATTGGAGAAATAACCCTCCCCTTAATAATGAATATTTGTTAATATTATGTTTCCTTTGCCATAATTTTTTATTATTTTGTAAAAATTAATTAATTAATATTAAAACAATAAGAAGGCTGGTATGGGTAGTATAAATATTCAAATGTAAGACATACAAAATATTTAATTGACATACATCATTTGAACAAAATTGTGATAAGATCAAAAACATATTTGGAGATGCGAATGAATTTCATAACAAACCAAATAACTTAAAGATCACATGTGTAATATGTATGTACATCTTCATATATCCAATTGAAAAGGTCACGTATTCCTCGTATCTATACCCAATCAATGTGAGAATTCCCCGTCAAAACAAGAATGAATTCAGATAATATCATAAAATGAGTTTATTTTTCATCTCTATGTGTAACAAAATAGAATTAATAAAGATACTTTATCATAAATTTTAGTATAATTAATTATCTTCTTAAAATATGATATTTACTTATATGCCAAATAAAATAATATATTGTAAATAACTACTGTATTATTAATTCAATTTCACATTAATAAAATGATAATCAAAATAGTTAGATGTAAATAATTTTGTATTATTAATTGATTATAAATATTTTATACAATTTTTAAATTATTATTATTATTATAAAAAGCCAATAGGCTGATATATTTTATGATTATACCATAATATAAAAAATATTTTTTATATATATATATATATTTTAAAAAATTAAAAAAATATATATATTTAATATATATTTTATATATATATATATATATATATATATATATATATATATATATATATATATTAAAGTAGTATGGATTGGAAATATAATAAATGGGGACACTTTTTATAGTTTTGAATTGATAATTAATTTGACATTTGAAAGATGAATTTCTGAGTGGTAGTGGCTAATTAAGATTTTCATATATTTTAGAAAAAAAATTCATCTGTTTAGGTATAAATCTTTTAAAAACATTTCATACATAAATAAAAATTTATCTTTAAAGTTAATACTGAAATCGTTTATACGAAAATTTTAATAGGTACGTATCAGTTAGCACATGACCGATTTGGTATTTATTGTTATTCTTATAATTTTCTACTCTCTTCTCAACTGTCTCGCCGTGTTCATCTCGCGTGCATAGCAGTCAGAAAAACACTGCGAGAAAGAAAAGAAGAATCATAGAGGAAAGGAAAAACCCCTTTTGACCATTGCGCCTCCGTTTCCATTTCCCTATTGATTCTGCCAACAAAGCCTTTTTTGGGTTCTTGTGTTCGTCTTCTGATCATTCCTCTTCTCTGGGGTACGGTTCTGTTTGTGATCAACCCCGATCTTTTTTCCCTTCCCGATTCGGATTCGGGTACCCAGTTGCGCCTGTTTTTCTGGGTGTCTTCGCTTTTGGCCAAAGTTTCGGTTTTACATGGTGAGAAAGTTTTAAAGGGAATTAATTCTATGTGGGTTTCGTTCATATTGGCCAATCAATGTTGACTGTATCATCAGTGTGGTTATGAAGTAATATGGAAGTGCTCTTTGCGCGCATAACCCATCAACGACAACATCAAGGACAATAACATGTCGTTTTACATTGGTCGCGAGGCTTCTAAGGTTGCTTATTTCTTCCCCCTGTTGATATTGTTTTTTCCTTATTTGTGTTCTTGTGTTAATGTTTAATAGGTATTTGGTGTGCGTTTGTGTAGCTATGGAAGAGAATTTGTGCGGAGACAACTACGGAGATCAACCTCCTCGCTGAGAATTGGAAGTACCTTCTCGCTGGTCTTGTTTTTCAGGTTTTTTTTTTCTATGATGATCAACCTTAAGCAGTGATTGAGTGTAGTTGCTCATGTTGTGGTTTCCCTTTTGTGTAGAAGGTTTCTTTTCTTTTCCTTTGATGAGGATATTAAAACAATATTTGCAAGTGTTTTACGTTTGTTTGATTTGAACTCTACTTTCATGCTACATGGAGTTCAGTTGTTCATGTTGTCTGTCGGCATGATTAGTGGTACAATTGCTTGCTTTTTTTTTTTTTTTTCTTTTTTTTTTCTATTTGTTTCTGGTTAAGAATGAATGAATGGATGAAGTATATAATACTATCGCTTGGTTTAATCACTGAAGCTTATTTTGTCAGCGATAATAAAGTGCCAGATTTGATGGCTCAGTGTTTTATTGAGGGAATTCAGGAACTTGCAATTGCTTGAAGCATCTTTTGTTATATTTTGCAACTATGAGGATTTTGCTTTAGATGATCAGTTATTTGTTCACTCTCAAGAACAAATTTATTTACCCTCGGTTCTCTGAGACACTCTGGATTCTGGGAAGATAGTCAACTGTTTCATTTCCATCGTTGGAAACATTTAGTAGTTTGAAGTAGTTGTTGAGGTTAGGAATGTATCAACGAGATACATAACACAATCACTTGGTTAATCACTTAAGCTTATTTGTCAGCGATAATAAAATGCCAGAGTTGATGGTTCAGTGTTTCATTGAGGGAATTCAGGAATTTGTAATTGCTTGAAGCATCGTTTATCATATTCTGCGACCATGAAGATTTTGCTTTAGATGATCAGTTATTTGTTCCCTCTCAAGAACAAATTTACTGACCCTTATTTCTCCCTGACACTCTGGATTCTGGGAAGATGGTCCAGTGTTTCATTTCTATCATTGCAAAAATTTAGTAGTTTGCAGTAGTTGTTGAGGTTAGATATATTGAGTGCATCTTTAAATTTAATTTAACTTTTCCATAATTGATTCCAATTTTATTGAAAGCCAATTAATAAGCGGTTCTTTCCATTCTTTTCAATTTTTTGGATGTGATGTCAGGGACCAAAATTGACTCCGGTAGTTGTCCACAAAACCACCGAGAAACAATGTTATATGAGAAAGAATAAAAAGGACCAATTTTGTAAAGCATATGTTTGTGTGTTTCTATTCTTGCCTATGTTATGTATGCATAAAGTGTTACAGTATAGTACTTTGATTTCCTTGGTTTCTTGACATACTATTTGTTTCATTATCTGATGTCTGAATTTAACTATTCCTCTACAGTATATACATGGTTTGGCTGCCCGAGGAGTTCATTATTTACACAAGCCTGCCCCTACTCTACAAGATGTTGGATTCTTCCTTCTTCGGGTTTGTAATTGTCATGATGTTCTTTCTCTCTCTTACTTGGAAAAATCCAGTACAGAGAATGGTAGGAATGCCCATGTAACTTTTAATCTTGGTGCTGTTACAGGAGCTTGGGCAAGACAAAGCTTACATAAGTGAAACGTTGTTTTCCCTTATCTTTTTATCCTTTGTCTTGGTATAAATCCCTCTTTCCCTCTCTTTGTTTCAGTTTCACATGAACTTTTTTCGCCCACCATTTTAATATCTGGTTGGTGGCTCTTGTGATAGTTTATATTTTACCTACCAAAGGCATCATCATAATTGATTAAGAATTAAGGACAATTCTATATTTTAGTAAGAAATTTATGTATTTTATATGATAATATGATAATTCTCAAGGTAAATATGCGTTGATCGTGAAAGTATGCAGTACTGCCACCCCCTGGTGTTTCCTTGAAGTCAGAAGACTAAATTATTAAGCCTCTTATATAAATTGTTTACCATTGTGGCTTTGAGATGCTTGAAAAGTTACTCTCGAGGTCTTTGTACTGTTTGTTGACTTAAGAATGATTTGTTCGAAAATAAAAGGTATGACAAAGAAAATAAATTCAAATATATATTTTCTTATTTTGGTTTGAAGTTTTGTATAAAGAAGTTTAGTACCAATTTCGGTGAAGGATTATTTTATTCATGATTCTAATGGTTTTATTCCTGTTAAATATTTGGTTGATATTTTCTGCTACTGCAAGATTTGACATATATAATATAGCATTTCCCTATTTCAGTTCTTATTTTCCTTTTTGGCTAGTGTGACTTATTTTTGTGAATTTCTCATTTCAACTAGTTTGATATTCATTTATTTTTTTTTGTCTGAAGTTTCAAATATATTCTTTTATGTGTGATTTTACAGTGGACATTTCATCCTTTCATATTCAAGAGCAGAAAGATCTACACAGTTGTCATATGGTGCAGGGTTTTCGCATTTTTAGTTGTAAGTTTTGATCACACTTCTCATATTTGTTAAAGTATTCTTTAATCTTTTGGTAATATTAATTGAGTAGATGAGTTCTTAGTGTGATAGATTAATGATTTAGGATGAGTCAACAGTATAAATGCAGGCTGGCCTCATGAGTAATGTTGATTATTATGTGATGTTATCATGCCTTGCTTTACTTCTCTTACATGGTTAGCACAGTATATTTTTGGCCATTTAAATGTTTCAGATAAGTTAAGTACTATTTTGTATATATAAATGTGCCTGTTTTCTCCCTTCATCGAACCTTTGCATATTGTGTACCGCAGGCTTCTCAAGTTCTTCGCATAATAACTTTTTATTCTACACAACTTCCTGGTCCAAACTACCACTGCCGTGAGGTATATATGTGTAACATCTTTTATACATTTCTTTTTCATAAATTCTTATAATTTTAGTGTACTTGATTATCGTGCAGGGGTCTAATCTTGCCACATTACCTCATCCAGATAGTGTCTTTGAAGTGCTCTTTCTCAATTGTTAGTATACATTATTGTATTGAAGTTGTTTATATTTGATTTTTCTGTGTTTGTTTCTGGTACTTATTTCAATTATATCATGTGCAGTTCCACGTGGTGTGGTCTATGGATGCGGTGATTTGATATTCTCATCGCACATGATCTTTACTCTTGTTTTTGTGCTCACGTATCAGAAATATGGCACTCGAAGGTTAAATTGGCTTATAAATGTCTTCCATCTTGTTTTTGTTGAAGAATTAAGTATGTCACAAGATTTTTCTGCAGCAACTTTTGTTTGGCTAATTTATTACGAGAAATGCTGTAAAAGTTTTTAACACCCTATATTATTGTTTGGAATTACAAAATATGTAGGTCACACACCTTATTTATTGAACGTCGCTGTAATTTTCAATAAATTTTAATAAACTAGAAAGAGTGTTGGTGACACTCATTTTATTCAGTCCTTCATGTTGCATGTTTTTTTAGGTTTATTTACATTCTGATTTGTTGAAATTAATCAACCACTAGGTCAATAAAGCAGCTTGGGTGGCTGCTTGCTGTGGTTCAGAGTCTTTTGATAGTAGCATCACGCAAACATTACACGGTCGATGTAGTTGTTGCCTGGTAAGCAGAGCATATTTTGCTCTATAACGTGAATAAAACTGTGGCCTATGTCCCTCATGAGTTCTATCTTTTTGTCCTTGGCTGGCAGGTACACTGTTAATTTGGTGGTATTTTTTATTGACAAGAAATTACCAGGTTAGCAAACATTTGTCTCATGTACATAATTACATAGCTATTGTCTTTTACTTTGCTGCTATTTGGTATTGTTCTGACTTGGTTATTCTGCAGAATTACCAGACAGGTCAATTGCAGCTGCAACATTGCTACCGTTGAGCATCAAAGACAAAGATGGCAGGACCAAAGAAGAGAATCACAAGCTATTAAATGGGAATTCTGGAGACCCCCTAGATTGGGTACTTGAATATGCTTGTCCTTTCCTTTGTTCCTTTAATGTAATGTCTTTGTCTTTGATTTGGACATAACAAGGTTGTTTTGATTTGCTCAGAGGCAGAGAACTCAAGTGAATGGCAAGATCATGGAAGATGGCAATACACTCCATGCAGACTCTGCCATGAATGGTGTATAGATATAGGAGTCTCTCCTGTACAAATTGGATCCACTTCATGATTGCTGATGGAAAGCTGCAACCTTCAATTTGAAGGGTTTGTTGTCTGAACATTCAGTTGTTTATTCAAATTAATAGCCTGATTTGCATTTGTGAAATTGAAACTGGGTTGTGCATTTCAACATTTTGCAGCTCAGATCCCATGTCATGGTTAAATTATCTATACACACCATCAGCATGTGCCATAGAAAATTTTCCATTCCCTCTTTTACCCACAATATTGATCCCCACATGCATGTTGCTGTATACAGTCTTTTGGTTATTAAATCTCCTTTGCATTCACATGGTAACTAGCTCAATGTGATAGGCCCCGTCATGTAAAAGTAATGGAAACTCCAATTCTAGACCAACTTTGCCCAGTTAAAAGTAGGATGCAATGTTTCTAATGTTTTATTTAGTCTTTTTACTTGTTGAGAAGGGGTTGAAAGTGGAAATTACCATTTATTTGGGGGTTTATTATCTGTGAAATGATTACTTTGTTTGTAATCAAGAGTAACTAACACAAACGTGACTTATTCTTAAAATTCTTAAAATCAGTGACAAGTGACGTTGAGCTAGCACATGATTCTTTGACAGTGCATGTGCTCCTTTACGCATAACAATTATGTCCGTTGTCCCATTCATTGTCCCTCGTCCTCAAACTCCTTTTGAATGTTTTGGGTACCCTTATATTCAAATAGTTTCCCTTAACAACACGAACTCATTGCCGATGCAGCATGTCACATGGGTCACCCCCTACACCGCTTAACGCATTTTGTGGCATTTTCCTTTGTTCAAGCACTAGGTCTAATATAACAATTTACTGGAGAAGTAAAATGGTTATAAAAAATGTAAATATTTGTACTTGTAAAACGAGACTGGAATGGGGCCAGTGTTATTCAACATTATAGTGAGTGCTAGCTCTGAGTTGCTTTCAAATGTGACGGAATTTGTTTGTCCGTATATGAAACAATAGGATATATGTAAATATCCACTTTTTTACCCAACTTGTTCAAATGGATGGCTATACATTTTGGAATCTAAACATTTAAACCTTTTTTCTCGTTTTGGAAAATACATCACTGGAATGTAAGATGGGTTTAACAGGGATGTTTTGGAATAAAATAGAATTTTGATCCTTTATCTGTAATTTAGGTTTCATTTATGTTTTAAATATTTCATATCCTTAAAGTTAAAAAAAAAAAAATCGTCCTTCTGTTATTTAATCACACTAATTGGATCAACTTGGTTACACATTGGTGAAACATCGCAAATCGTGAAATTAGCATTAATTTGATGATTTTGGTGATGCATTACAATTGTGAGAAATATCACATAAGCCAAAATTAATACTGTCAGTCTCAATAATTATTGAAAAAATTTATAAACTTACAATATATGACATGTTAAAAGAGTCTTACATTACCGTATTAGTTATTTTTGAATAAAAATAGAATCAATAGAAAACTTACGGTGATTAGGTTGAAGAAAATGTTTTTTCTGTTAATAATTATATAAATCTTGTTTTACTTTTATTGTCACGTACTTATGTAGACAATGATAAAGAAAGTGAATATTTATTTCCTCCAATAATTTTCTTACAAAAATATATGAATAGGAGGTAAGGATGGCAACGGAGTGGGACGAAGATGGGTTTTGTTATTTCATATCCATCCTCGTAGAAATAATTCATCTTCATACCCATTCCTGTAGAAAAAATTCATCTTTATTTCCATACCCAATCCAACAAGTATCAAATTTTTATCTTATCCCCATCCCTACTGAATAATGGGTATAATCTCATACTCGTTTTCTTACTACTCCAATATAATTTTAATTAATTTTTATAAAATAAAAAAAAATTACGGTAAAGGAAATATAATATTATCAAATATTAAATATTAGGAGGATGATTTTTTCTTCGATATCAAATACTTTGAAATAAATTATAATTGTTTACATCTTATATTAGAATACCAAATAAAATTTCATAAGAACCAAAACATTTATTAAATTTGCAAACATTAACGAAACCTAGTTGATAAAATTTAAAAATATTTAAAAAATATATATAAAAGGAAAGCAAATATTCAAATTAACATATATTTTAAATGTTTGTTTACTTCAATTTTTTAAATTCTAATGAATCTCTTTTTCATACACTAATACAAGTTATAATACATCACTTGATCAAAATGACGCAAAAAATAAATAATAAACATAATAATAAAATTTTTGACATAAATATTGTATCTTTTGAACTCCAATATATGTTGGATGGTGATAAAAAAATTTATGGCAATTACATTAAATTTTATATTGTAGTAAATAAAAGTTATTTATACAATCATAGTGAAAAAATTACAGTATGATTGATAATAAGTTGAAAAATGAAAAATAATTAGATAAAATATATCGAAATAGTATTCTACAAGATGAAAATAAACAATAAATAAAAATATTAAAAAATTAACAAATGTATGTCTTAGAAATAATTTGAGAGACTATTGAAAGAAATCGCACAAAGAAAAATAAATATATAATTAAGGATATGATAAGATGAAAAATACCTTAGAAATCTAAGAAAAATGTTCAAATATCAAAATATATACTCAATGATTGAGAAATAAAGAAAATTGTTTTAAAAACAAAAGAATTCTTCAAATGAAACAAAAATAAATAATAATAAGTAAATAATATTTTTTTATGAATGATTTATGTTATTAAACACTTAAATTGAGAGTATTAAACATTTTCATGTGAAAGGAAAAATATATAATAAATAAAAATATTAAAAAGTAATAGAAATATTCAAATGTGAAACATAAAAAATGTTTAATTGATATACATCATTTTAAAAAAATTATATAAAGGTTATAATAAGATGAAAAATTTATTGGAGATGCGAATGAGTTTCATGACAAATCAAATAATTAGAAGAAATAAAAAATAGAAAGTATATATATATATATATATATATATATAAATAATTAATTAATTATAAATATTTTAATAATTTATATGGAAACAGAGATATGGTGAGGATGACAACGGGGCGGGGCGGGGACGGATTTCACTATCCCGTACCCATCCCCGTAAAAAAAATTCATCCCCATCCCCATACCCAAACCCAACGGGTATCAAACTTTTGTCCAATCCCCATCCCCACCGGATAACGGGTATAATCTCGTACCCATACCCGTACCCATTTACTTACTACTTTAATATTAATTTTAACTAATTTTTATAAAATAATAAAAATTACGGTAAAGGAAATATAATATTATCAAATATTCAATATTAGGAGTATGGTTGTTTCTTTGATATCAAATACT
>Ga0214544_1007931_pt1 | contig 18183 bp, 5 predicted proteins | sample CNSS3metaG_FD_160074 | JGI IMG/M metagenome (GOLD analysis project Ga0214544, IMG submission 160074) | Root nodule microbial communities from cowpea collected in UCLA plant growth center, Los Angeles, California, USA - CNSS3 | ecosystem: Host-associated > Plants > Roots > Nodule | place: USA... | reverse complement strand
AAGAAGAAAGATACAATTAATTACTTTTATTATATTTGTATATCGTAGATTATTTTAAATTTTAATAACTATTACAATTTTCTTTAAACACGAGACTTTTATTACATATATATTATTAATAAAAAAATGAAAATTTATTTTATATTATTTTTCTTAAAAAATAAAAAATATAACAAAAAGAACACTGGGTAGGTAAGCACGCAATATGGTCTAGACCATTATATATATATAAAAGTTAATCAAGTTAATTAATTAATATTCACAAATCTATTTATAATAACAATAAAAATGATTAATTTTTTTATATTGTTAAAATCTTGATCTAAATACCATATCTACAATTATACATAATTTCAATATTTTACATAATTATATAATAAAATTATTTATTTAAATGTAATAAAAAATATATTAATTTACTTAGTAAAAAAAAATTAAAATGTAAAAAAAAAAAATAACAACCTTGCATACCTATTTCATTTTAATAAAATATATATGTGTTTCTATTTAAAAGGTTTAACATCAATTTTATGTTATATTTATTTTTGTATGGGATCATATTACACAATATGACTACCCATGTATACACATCTCATTTTAGTATAACATACACCTATTTATATCTACATGTATTTTCATTTAAAAGTTTTAACATCAATTGTATTTATTTTGTACGGGATCATCTTACACAATACGCTTAAATTTTACTATAACAACGATTTGTGTACACATTTCATTTTAATATAAAATATAACATACATGTGTTTATATTTACATGTGTTTCTATTTACAAATTTTAACATCAATTTCATGTTGTATTTATTTTATATGGGACCATTATACAATATGTTTACAACATACACATTTCATTTTAATATAATGGTATAATTACTGATTTGATCTCCTAATTTTTTTTATTTAGTTCAATTTGGTTTTCTTATTATTTGTTGGTTCAATTTAGTACCTTAATTATTTATTAGGATTCAATTTGGTAATCTCCCTTAAGTTGGAGTTAACACCGTGTCCTTACAAGACACGTGTCAAGCCGTGATTTTTTTTATTTTCTTTTCTAAAAATTTATAAATTGCCACGTGTCATGTTACTGTCGTGCCACGTGACAGTTTACAGTCATGACACATGACAGTTGTAATAGTTGTTTTCAACGTGGCAGTGGCTTGACAAGTGTCCTGTATGGACATGGGGTTAATTCTAACTTAACGGAGAGGATCAAGTTGAACCCTTTTAAATAGTTGAGATATTAACTTGAATCAACCAATAATAAGGGAACCAAATTAAATTGAACCAAAAAAATTATGGGACCAAATCAGTAATTATACATAATATAATATACATGTATTTATATCTACACGAATTTTCATTTAAAATTTTTAACATTAATTTCATGTTTGCTTTTACTTACGGGACCATTTTATACACTATGCCTACATTCTACATTTAACAATGATCAGGCACACACATCTCATTTTAATATAATATTTAACACAAAAATTTAGTTATAAATTTTAATCATATAACAATATTATTTTACTACCTATTAAAAATTAATTTTTGTCAATTTTATAATTTAAAACAAATAAATTCATATTTAAATATTATTTTTTAATCTTAATATTTAACTATTATTTTATTATATTATTATTATTATCATTAGTATATTCTATTATTATTAATATTACTTGTCGTATTTTTTATAACCTATTACTTTAGCATAAAAAACAATATTAAAATAATACTATTTACTTTTAATTAATTCATTAAAATTAATTATTTAATTTTTATTATATTATTTAAATATTATATACAATTATAATAAAATATGTATATACATGAATAAATAATTTATAAATGTTACAATAATTATATTAACATTTTTACTCTAAATTAGAAAAAAAAAAAAGACTTCTGCATAAGCACGAGTCTTAATTTTCATTTTTCTTTGTGGCAATACTTTTGCGCGGGACAAAAGTTCACAATATACCTACATTTTATTTTAACAACAATACATATGTACGGGGAAAAAGTTCACAAGACACCTTATTACTATACCTTGTCACCAAAATCACACCCTTCATATTTATTCTCAAATGATTTCAATATAAATTAAGTATAATTATAAACTACATATTGTGTAAAATATGGATTATATCAATATATAATAAATTTAATCAATGGTCTTGAATAATGAAAAAATAAAACAGATTATCATAATTAACCAAAATCTAAATAATATATTTACAATTTCACATAAATTATTCCAATAATAATAATAATACTTTAATTTTTTTTTATTATAATGTATAATATTTAAACAAAATACTCACAATATCAACAACACAACAAAAAACCCGTGGATATACACAGGTTTCATACTAGTTAGTTAGTATATATATATATATATATATATATATATATATATATATATATATATATATATATATATATATATATAAAAGTTTTAAGTTCGGCAATTTAGAAACTTTCAACTCTTTATTAATTATTTGTCCTCTAAATTTTCAATAATTTAAAACTTTTCAATTGTTTAATAATTATTATATTTTTTTTTATTAACGAAATGATGCAAGTGTTAAGTGGATAAAGTGATTGTTATATTTTCCTTAGTTTATGTCGTATGTAATTTTATGATTTTATTATTTTGTATTTTTTAATTATATAATATTGTAATATTATAATTTTGTAATTTTATAAAATTTCAACAACTTCAAAACGAAAAAAGGTAAACAAAAGAAAGAAAGTGGTATAAGACCCTTGAGCTAATTAAAAAAGAATCAATATAAATATTGCTAAAAGTGAAAGTATTTACAAATTGAATGAACATATTCAAAATAAATAATAAGCAAATACCATAAAACTAAAAAAAAGAAGATAAGAACACAGATAAATAAATAAATGTAAAGGAAGAGATTGAATGATACAAAAAATTTGATATAAAAGATTGATGTCATTTTGATATTACAAAAATAAAAATAGATTATTCATAAAAACAAATTTGATTACACTTGGTAAGGACAATATCTTCAAATTAGTTTTCACTTATTAAACTATTATTTTCAACTAAAACTCTAAGTAGAGTAAAACAATGAATTGATATTTATACAAGTATAAATATTTTAATATAATATATAATTAACGTTAATTAATAGAAATTATAAAATTTCTAATAAAAAGATTTGTAAAATTTTAAAATGTAAATGACTGGTTTAAATAATTTCATCCAAGCACATGATTACCTTTACAAATAAAATTTCATCCCAACTATGCGCAAGATTGAAAAGATTGTTTAGTTCTATATTTATCTTTACCGAAATTAATTTATTAATTACTCATTATACTAATTTGATTACTTTAGCTTTATCCTTTTGAAAGTCAATACTCAAGTCTCATAATTCATACTTATGCAACAAGGAGTCCTAGTTCATTTGTGGAGAAAAAGGGAAAGTAAAACAATCAAATAAAGAATATGAAGTAGCCTTTTTTTAAGAAACTCAATTTTTTCCTAAAGAATAATTGAAAAATGAGTTAAATATATCATTGTGCTCAATTTTTATAAACTTTATTCACTTTTGTTTAATATTTTTTTTAAATGTTCGAAAAGGTCTTAATATTTATAAATTATGGTCAATTTGATATTTTTTTAGATTTTGTTTAAATTGATAATGGAAAGTAAACAGTAACTGTCATGTCACTTTATAGTTTTTTAATATTTTTTATTTAATTTTTAATTTTTTAATTTTAAAAAAATTTGTCCATGTGTCAAGTCAGTATTGTGACATATGGCAGAGTCAGTGTCACGTGTCAAGCTTATGTCACTATCATCTGTCAAGTTAATATTATTACCACGTGTCAGTATCTTGTGTCATATATTTGATTCAATATCAGTTTTTGTTAAATTTGTTCAATATAATCCAAATTTTTGTTATTTTTGTTTAATTCAATCCTAATTTTGTCATTCTCCAAACTGATCAAATTTAATTTTTACATAAATATTATACATTATTTTAATTAAAATTCACATTTATATTAAATATTTTTATTATTATTTTTATACCAAACCTAACTACACTTTTGGAAGGAAATTATTAGATTTATGTTTTATTTTTGCTACATGTAAAAAATAGGGTTAGAGTAGTTTAAAATTAGAAGAAAAATACTTCATTATTTTTAAAATTAGAAGGAAGATTCTTCATTAGTTTTTGAATGATAAGGATAATTCTTAATTATTTTTAAAATTAGAAAGAAAGCTCTTCATTATTTTTAAAATTAGAAGGAAAATTCTTTATTGTTTATAAAACTAGTAGGAAACTTCTTCTTCATTTTTAAAATTAGAAGGAAAATTCTTCATTATTTTTAAACCAACTCTAAACCTATTTTTTACATGTAGCAACCATTAAACATAAATCTAATAACTTCTTTCTAATAATATAATTATGGTTGGTTTAAAAATAATGAAAGAAATATTTAATGTAAATTTAAATTTTAATAAAAAATTTAGTATAACATTTATATAAAAATTAAGTTTGGTCAATTTAGAGAGGAACGAAATTGGAATTGAATTGAACATAAATAAGGATTAAATTAAATAAAATTAACGAAAATTGGGACCGAGTAGAATATAAAACATGAGACATTAACACGTGGCAGTTGTACTGACTTTACATGTGGCAGTGACACTAGCTTGGCATTGTCATGTATCACAATGCTGATCTGACAGGTGAACAACTTTTTTAAAAAGTAAAAAAGTTTTAAAAAATAAATTAAAAAAAAACCATGAAGTGCCATATGACAATAATTTTTTACCACAATTTACAAAAATTAAGACCTTTTTGAACATTTCAAAAAAATGAAGACGAAAATGAACAAAGTTTACATGTTGCGCAATCTCATAATGTTCTTCACCAACTATTTGAGGTTGGAGCATAGTTGAGGTTGAATCTGAAGGATCTACTGCTGGATACCTTTGGCAGTTAATCCTCTTGATAGTAAAATAGTAACATCTAAATGTGCAAGTGTTGTAGCAGGAGCAGTGTTTGTTAATTCGTCTACAGGTACATAAACTGCTTGAATAGAAGTTATGGACCCTTCTTTGGTAGAAGTGATTCTTTTTTGTAAAGAACCATTTCAGTACTAAGAGTGGGTTGATAACCCATATTTGGTTTAGTTAGTTTTCTCTACAGCTTTTTATATTCTCTTTTGTAAACGTTCTTATCATCACTCTCAATAGAAAGTTCTGGTTTTTGTAATATGGTATCAGTAGAGAATTAAGTCTTTGTTTCCCCTTTTGGGTTCTCTCTTTTTCGTTCTTTACCCTTCTTTCCTTTTCTTGCGGTTTCCATTGCTTCTACTGCTGCCTCAATCAATTCTTCCACCACCATTGTCAAAGAACCTCATCACGATCCTACCCATCCTCTTTTCTTACACCATTCAAATGGTCACAGCCTCCTTCTCACTTTGCAGCCCTTGGATCACACAAATTACGTCACTTGGAGTCATGCGATGAAGGTTGATCTCTCTGTCAAGAACAAACTTCTGCTCATCGATGGAACCCTAACTGCACCTTCAGACGATGATCCTTCTTTTGCTGCTTAGTCAAGGGCAAACAACATCGTTATCTCATGGTTATACAACTCGGTTTCGAAAGAGATTATGACAAGCATCTTCTTCGCCTCCACTACTCATGAGTTCAGGGAAGATCTTCGAATATGGTTCTATCGCAAAAATGGTTTGTGCATATATCAACTCCAGCGTCAACTTCTATCCCTACAACAGGGTTTTGATAGTGTGAGTACCTATTATACCAAGCTCAAATTGATATAGGAAGAGCTTTCTGGATACAAACCCAATTTCAATTGTTCTTGCGATAGGCTTCACCAACTTCAACAGCACCCGCCTTAGAATATGTCATGACCTTCTTGATGGGTTTGCATGATTCCTTCTCTCAAATCTGTGATCAAATTCTTCTCTTTGATGCTCTGTCATCTATCGATAATGTTTTCTCCTTAAATATTGCAAGAAGAATCTCAACGAGAAATTATTGACACCCAATCATCCAATAATTCTGAAAAACCCCCAATTAAAAATAATTCCAACAATATTTAATACAAATGTGAATTTTAATAAAATTTTTAATATAACATTTAAATAAAAATTAAATTTGGTAAGGGTGACAAAATTGTTTCATTTTGAAAATAATTAGGATCGAATTAAACAAAGTTAACAAAAAGTATGACTAAATTGAATATAAGACACTGAACTTAACACTAACATTGATCCGTGTGACTAAGATTTTACAGGTAGATATTTATTGCACATGTACTAATATTTTATAATAACTTATTTCTATTTTTATTTTGAATTTATTTCAACTATAATTTTTTTAAATTTATTTTATGCATCAAATTAATTTAAATAAAATTATGAATACGATTACCATTAAGTAATTAATGATTTTTTCATAAATAAGCACCTAATTCGTATTGAGGGAAAATGTTTAACTAAAAACCAATTATATGTATTTAAATATTTCTTTAACATTTACATATATTTTTGTTTTAATTACATAACATTTTAATTGTATAAATTAATATTTTTTTTTAATTTTTTGTGGAAATTTACCAAGTCTCCGAGTCAAGGAATAGTTGGTGCACAAAAAGTTAAGAACTGCTTGCTGGAGAAGGAGTCGTGCTTGATTGGTCAAAAAAAAGTGAAGATGTACGAATTAGTACTCATGATTTATGTTGAGGTTTTTAAGAATTTTCAGATATAAAAGAGACGTTAAAAAGAAGAATTTGTTATTTTACTTTACGTATTTTAAAATTTAAATAAGAACTAAATTTTAAAACTCATGTATATTTAAAGATTTTCTTAAATTAATTTAAAAAAATTAGTAAGTAAATATTTTCTATCATTTAAATGAAAAAAATATTTTATTCTTTACATAAATGGTAAATTATGTCTTTTTACTTTGAATAAAATCATAAAAACATATTTTTTTGTTAAACTGAAATCGTCTCTTGAATTAGACGCATTTAATTTCATGTAATTTAGTCAAATATATATATTTTGTATAAAGTTGTCACATGACAACAATTAAATGAATATTCCATTTTTGTTTTTGTCTCTGTTTGTTTCCTTTTGCTCACTCTGCACCTTGCTTGAACAACACGCAGAAAGAGATCGGAATCTGCTGCAGTAGGCTACACCGAAATCCCTGCAAATTAACCGTTAAGATATTTGTTTCTTTTGGACTTCCTAAAATCATTCATGATCATTCTAAAAGTTTATTGATAGAAAATTTATCCAAGTTCCTTCAGTAACTTCACTCTTCATGTTCACAGCTGTGCTTGTGTTGTTGACTTAACATTGACATCTTTTCTCACTGGGTTTGTCTCCATTTGCTGATACCTCCACTCTTCAATATTGGGTCAGTTTCATATTCTTCACTCTTTTGTTCATTCTTCTTGTGGGGTGTTCATGATCACTTCATTGTGCATACTAATATCCCAAAGTCTTTATCTTGTTTTGATAATCATATATCTTCTCATGTTTCATGACTCAAGTCTGAGGATGTGCATGCATTTTTGTTTTTCTTGATGGTCAATGTGGAAGAAATTTTTGTTTTTCTTCAACAGAATGCTGCGTTTTTGTTGTTCTTTCTTTCTCTTTTGTTTTATGGGACTTCCTTAAGACATGATTATGGAGGTTCTGATGGTGTTCCAAGAAGTGGAGACATTTTTCTTTTTTTGTGAAACAACCTAATGGGTTTTATGCTTGGCCATTACTTTAATGGGTTTTTCTTTCTTTGTTAGTTTACAACTAGGGGCTCTGTGTTGATGTTTATTTTGATAAATGAGACGGCATAATTTACAATATATCAGAAAGAATATGGTTTTACGATTCTGTTTATACACCATTGATTTAATTGCAATTATGTTGTCCTAAGGTTTATATTTTTGTTGTCAAGGTTCAATGGTATATTATTCCTTTTTTTAGTAATTTCTGGAAATATATATAAATTCTTTGAATGGTATTCCTTTCTGTACTTGTTGACAGCAACAAGAATTTGATGAAAGTTGTTGAGAGTGTAATTTTGTTATTCAGAAGGTTGTAAGTTAGAGACACAACTGGAAGCTGTCTCTCACATTTCATGAGTGAGAACATCTGTGTTGAGAAGTTGAATATTTGCATATGTAGAGGTCATAAATTTAACAAATTGTGTGGATATGTGCTTTGAATAGATAATGTAATGTATTATGTAACATGCATAAACTTTGGGTGCTTTGTTCATCAGAAATCTGTGAATCTCCTTGTTAATACAAATAGTTGACATTGGTGTTTCATATTCTAAGTTTGTTCTTGTTCTTCTGTAGGATGGGTAAAACAATTGAGTTGTATGGATTTCCTAATTATGTGAAAGCGTGTGATGTGAAGATATTTGTAGAGAATTATAGTGGTAAAGGAAGTATCGCAGTTATGAAGCTAAGACATGGGAAAGGTCGGTCTGGAAGAGCATTCGCTATTATTCAATTCATCACAGAAGACTGTGCTACACATATGATGGGGATGGCTAAAAACCTTTCAGGAGGATTGCGGTATGGAAAGGCTTATTTAAAAGCTCGGGAAATGGAGAGTGATATTGATCGAAAGCTAAGAATGGATTTGCCTGGTTTGGAAGGTGTGAAACTGTATTTTGGCTGCCAGATATCCAAAGGAGGATTTTCTGTTTTGGAGACAATTCAGGATGTGAGTTTAAATTTTGGGAGTGGAAAGAGAAAGGTGGAGCTGAAATTTTCGTATAACCTGGTGCAATACAAGCTTCAGCTTTCATACGAGAACATTTGGAAGGTTGAGCTGCTTCGACCACGGAATAAAACTGCACGTTATCTCCTTCTTCAGGTAATCAAATTTGTTTTTTTATTAGCTTAAGACAAATTTCGTTTCTTAATAAACTTAATGATGGATGTGTTAAAAATAAGGCTACTGTGAATTGGAGTTTGGTGTTATTAACTGGTTAGTCTTGCTTGCTAGTGTAACACCCTAATATTTTTCGCTTTATTAAGTTTAATAACTATATAAATAACCCTATTTCGAATAATAAGTTTTTAAAATAAAATTTCTCACCACTTTATTAAAATTCAAGCAAAAATTGTAAAATAAATGTGAAACAAAACTCTAAGACCACCAATACTATTGATTCTACTCCAAACTCTCATTCTTCTTTGGTGTGCATCACCATTTTAGATAGGAAAATTATTTGTTGACAATCATCACAATCATACTCCTGTGTAAAGAACACAATCATCACATTAAAAAAATGCAAACACAAATAAAACAGAAGGGCAAGCTAACATAACAAAGCAAAAACATCATTTTTTGAAAAATAACTCAAAAGTGTTTAAAGTTTGGAACGTATAAAAATATAACTTTTCCTACAAATCCTTTCCTTGATCAAATGTAAATCTTATTGAAGTTTATGAAGTAGATTCCCATAAAACAGACAAAATTAAAACCCCTATCTCTCCTTACCAGAGTTTTTCTCATATCACTTTAACACATCTCATTTCTGACTAAGAAAATGGAACTCGCTCCAAACTCAATAGTATTATATAACTCTGTTTGTACACACTCTAGGTGTGGCTCATTATTTTACAATACAATGAATATTTTACATTTGTGAGAATTAAGAATCTCTCAGCCTAGGAGAGATTCATGGAAAAAAAACCGTTCTACATATCTACCCCAAAAATTTATGAGCCAAATTCAACTTATACACTCTTTTCACTTTTTTTAAAACCCCCCGAGCCCAGCGGAAAGAATGGCCCGCCTGGCAGAAAAAGAATGGCGGTTGCTCTTGAGAATTGAATTTGAGATCTCCCAGTTACCATACCATACGGACACTCTAACCAATTGAGTTACAAACTCCTCGTTTTACTTATAATTTTCTAGGGTCAGCACTAGTTAAAAGATCCCTTGCATGCCAAAGCATCATGATCCATGACCATGGTGAACCAGAACTCATTTACCAAAAAACAAGAAACAAAACAACAGGACACAAAACATGTGAAATGAGGAAGACATGTAGTTATTTATTCTATAAGATTTTACTTAAAGCCAGCTACTTCATCTCTCATTATGAATTCTTGTCAAATTCTAAGACTGTCTTTGTATTTTCCTATTACTGGTGTGATTGACAAATGCTGAATCTTATTTATTTTTCTTCAATTGTTAGTTACTTGGTGCTCCCAGGATATTTGAGTATGACGTGCACATGTCGGCAGATGTATCTGACAGTGTATTTGATAAATCTTCGTACAACTACAAAAAATATATCCTTGATGAGGAATGGACCAGAACAATAGATTTCACTAAAGACAGTTGTATTGGGCAGTCCTCCGCCATATGTCTGGAGTTTCCTAGTGGCCAAAATTTACCAAATTTCAAGGATATCTTTGCTTATTATGAGCAAAGTGAGAGGCAATACACACTACACCCAGGAGTTCCCTTTTCTCAAAATTGGGGTCTTGTCCCCATTGTTGCTCCCCAAGGTGTTGAAATACCATTTGAGATCTTGTTTAAAGTCAATTCATTGGTTCAGCATGTATGTCTTGCGGGACGTGCACTTAATGATGACTTCTATCGCTTGGTTGATCCGCGCACAATGCCCCTTGATTTTATTGAAAATGCTTTAGAAAAGATGTACTACTCTAAGGAATTCTGTTATGATCCCACGAAGTGGTTTAATGATAAGTACAAAAGGTACCTTAAATCAAATTCAAAGAATGGTCCTCGGTGGCCTGCAATATCTTTGGATAAAGGGTTGGTATATGTTCGCAGGGTTCAGATCACACCTTGCAAAGTTTACTTTTGTGGTCCAGAGGTTAATGTCTCAAATCGTGTTCTCCGTCACTTTCATGAACATTTGGATAACTTTATACGTGTTTCGTTTGTCGATGAGGAGTTGGATAAACTGTTTTCAACTGAATTATCATCCCGTGCACAGAACAAGAAAACTGACTTGTACACAAGAATTCTTGACATCCTTAAAAATGGCATTGTTATTGGCGACAAGAAGTTTGAATTTCTAGCATTCTCATCAAGTCAGTTGCGGGAGAATTCTCTCTGGATGTTTGCTCCTACAGGGAGGCACACTGCCGCATCCATAAGGAGTTGGATGGGAAATTTTAACAATATTAGGAATGTTGCAAAGTATGCTGCTAGGCTGGGACAATCTTTTGGTTCATCTACTGAAACTCTAAGCGTCCCTAGACATGAAATTGAAATTATTGAGGATGTGAGGAGGACTTGTGATGGAAAGGAATATGTCTTCTCTGATGGTATTGGGAAAATATCTCTTAAATTTGCCAGGAGAGTGGCTAGAAAATGCGGCTATCATGGCACTCCATCTGCCTTTCAGATTCGTTACGGTGGTTACAAAGGAGTTGTAGCTGTTGATCCAACATCACGTTTTAAGTTATCACTGAGGAATAGCATGCGGAAGTATGATTCAGATAACACCAAGTTAGATGTTTTGGGTCGTAGTAAGTTTCAGCCTTGTTATCTGAATCGGCAGTTAATTACTCTCTTATCCACTCTTGGCATCAATGATGGTGTTTTTGAGAAAAAACAAAGGGAAGCTATGTATCAACTGAACACTATACTAAAAGATTCATTGAAGGCACAAGAAGTTCTGGACTTAATGCCTGCTGGGGAGATCACCAATGTCCTGAAGAAGCTCCTGATTTGTGGCTACAAGCCTAGTGAGGAACCATTCCTTTCAATGATGCTGCAAATATTTAGGGCATCAAAACTGTCGGAATTGCGACTCAAATCCAAGATCTTTATTCCAAAAGGAAGAGCAATGATGGGATGCCTAGATGAAACTAGTACCCTGGAATATGGTCAAGTATTTGTGCAGATTTCCAACAATAGGCTGCGGGGTCTATTTGATGATTCTTTGCCCTATAAATTGCCAAAAAAATACTCTGTTACAGGTAAGGTGGTAGTAGCTAAAAACCCTTGCTTGCACCCTGGTGATGTTCGTGTTTTAGAAGCTGTGGATGTGCCAGATTTGCACCACATGGTGGACTGTGTTGTTTTCCCTCAAAAAGGACCGAGGTAAGATGCTTAAATATTTCTGTTTCTATGAGCGTTCAACACTATGTTATGGAATGATGTAATTTAAAGATTGTATGGTGTTAGTAGGATATTAAATGTATAACTACAAACTGTTAGAAGTTGTTAGAATACCGGTGTCAAATGCATAACCTTTTTCTCTCAAATTAATCTATTGAATAAGAATATTCTTTCTTTTAAATTAATCCTTTAAAGTGTGTGCAATAAAGTTTTTATAGTCTCTAAAATTCAAACAAATGAAAGTGTTGAATAGTGCTTCCGTAGCTGCAATCTATATTGCTTTTATATGTTTATGCGTGTTAACAAATGCTTGCGATATTTGGTAAACTAGGATTGGAGCTTGGAATTTACTGGAATTAAAGAGACCTAGAGAATGAGTAGAAAGCATTATTTTATATGAATATGTATTTTATGCTGTTTGCTCTTCCATTGCATTATTTTATTCTATTTTTCGTGGTAAGCTGTCAATTTTGTTTAATGGAGCATTGCTAGGCAGTTGCAGTTTTCTTGTTGCCTGAAATAATTCAGTTTTGCTCTGGTTCTGTTTGCTATGTTACTTCAGCAACTATCAGTATGAAATCATATGTCCAAGTACATCTTTTCTTTGTGCAGATTTCTCCTGTAAATTGAAATGCTGATATTTTGGGTAGTTAAATGCTTTATAATTTCCTTTTGAAATGTCTACCTATACCACTCTAGTAACCGATTTTCGTTATCAGACCTCATCCAAATGAGTGTTCGGGAAGTGATCTGGATGGAGATATCTACTTTGTCTGTTGGGACCCTGAATTGATTCCTTCCCTTCAAATCCGACCAATGGACTATACTCCTTCCCCAACTGTAGAATTGGATCATGATGTGACAATTGAGGTATCATGACTCGTGATGCTTCCTCTTCTTCCTCTACATTCCTATGTTCAAACTTAAATACCTGCCCCAGTATTCAACACTATCCATGCGTTGTTAGGTTCTTTTTTCTTGTATTTATTTTGCCCTGCAGCATGAAATTATAGATAGAAGTTTGTGACGGTTTTCTTTGTGCAGGAGGTTGAGGAGTATTTTACGAATTACATTGTGAATGACAGTCTGGGAATAATTGCCAATGCACACACTGTCTTTGCCGACAACCAACCAAAAAAAGCCATGTCTGAAGAATGTCTTAAGCTTGCAAAGCTGTTTTCAACAGCCGTCGACTTTCCAAAAACTGGTGTTCCAGCTGTTATTCCTCGTGAACTGTATGTCAAAGAATATCCTGACTTTATGGAGAAGTCTGACAAAGAAACCTATATATCACCAAATGTAATAGGAAAGCTGTATAGAGAAGTTATAGAAGCAATTTCATCAAGTGATGGTGGCTCTATTACATCCTTCACCCGAGAGGTCGCGAGAACGTCTTACGACTTTGACATGGAAGTTGATGGCTTCTTGGATTATGTCGATGATGCTTTCTATCACAAAACCAATTATGACTACAAGTTGGGAAATCTGATGGATTACTATGGCATCAAAACTGAAGCCGAAATCCTCAGCGGTAATATCATTAAACTGTCAAAATCCTTCAACAAAAGGAGGGATGCAGAAGCAATAAATAAAGCTGTGACATCCCTGAGGAAAGACGCTCGGTCATGGTTCAATGAGGGCAATAATGGTGATGATGAATATGCAAAAGCTTCTGCATGGTACCATGTTACTTACCATCCAAGTTACTGGGGTTGCTACAACCAGGGGATGGATAGGGATCATTATCTAAGTTTCCCATGGTGTGTTTTCCCTCAGCTTCTCCAAATCAAGAAGAAGGTCTTCAATAGAAGGTACTCTTAGGCATGCATATGGATAACTTTGGACTTTGCATTACCTATTTTCCACTTGGATTTCTGGGGGCACTCATTACTAGTATCAGTGTATAAGGAACTACCGGTATAAAGTTTCTATCATTCACGATTTCCAATTTTATATATTACTTTAGAGACAAATATATTTATCCTAAAAGAATGTAAACAAAAGAAAGAAAATGATATAAGATACTTGTTTTAATAGCTAATTTAGAAAAATTAAATATAAACATTACTAAAAGGAAAACTGTTTACAAATTGAAAGAATAGATTCTAAATAAATAATAAGCAAATACCATAAGAGCACAAATAAATAAATCAAAGTAAAGGAAGAACTTAAATAATACACTAAGTGTTCATGTAAAAGATTGATATTTTGATATTAGAAAAAAACAAAATTAGTATACTGCTAATTTTTCGTTCTAAAATATTATATTCATTCAACACTTATATATAGACTATATACTTCACTCAAAAACAAATTTGATTACACCACCTGTTATGAATCTCTTTGGTGAGCACAATGTCTTCAAATTAGTTTCCACCTATTGAACTTTAATATTTTCAACTAAAAGTCTAAGTAGACTAAATAAAACAAATCTGAATCAATACAAATATATTTATAAATATTTTAATATAATATACAATTCACGTTAATTAATAGAAATTATAAAATATCTAATAAAAACATTTGGAAAATTTTAAAACGTAAATGACTGTTTTAAATAATTTAATCCAAGCACATGACCATGCTCGAGATTATATTGTTATTAGAAGATCATTTAGTTCTCAATTTATCTTTACCAAAAATTAATTTATTAATTACTCATTATACCACAAAAATAGTATTACATAATTGTGGCATAGTTTCACCCAAAACGAATTTGATTACTTTAGCTTTATCCTTTTCTAAGTCAACACTCTAGTCCCGTAATCCAAACTTATGCAACAAGGAGTTATACTTGATTTGTGGAGAAAAAGGGAAAAGTAAAACAATCCAACCAAGAATCTAAAGTAGCTTTCTTTAAGAAACTCATTTTTTTCCCTAAAGAATAATTGAAAAAATCACATAAAACAAAAAAAATAAAAGTATTGATTAAATTCATAGTTATGTATACTTGTGTTACATAACACAGTCCATTGTTTCCATTTACATTTCTTCTTTTACAATTTTAAATATAATTTTTTTAAAGTAGTATTCGTTTGAAAATTCTTAGAAGATTTTTTTTTCTTTTATATATTGACCATATTCCTCGATTATCACTATATTTGAAATATCTTAACAAATTTAAGTTGAAAGTCTAGTACCTTCTTAATGTTGAATATAGGATAGATAGTAAGGTGTTTAATAGAGCTGTCACAATGGGTTATAATTCGCGAGCCAACCCGGCTCATCACGGGTTCAGGTCGGATTAGGTTGAAAAAAAATTACAAATTTCAGTAGGAGTTAAAAATAAACCCAACCCATCAAGAACCCAGCTCATTCGGGTTGAACCCGTGATGAGCCAGGTTGGTGAGCCAACCCGCCAATAAATTTAAAATATTAAATTAATATATTATATATATATATATATATATATGATATATTATATATATATATATATATATTATATTATATATATTTTATATATATATATATATATATATATATATATATATATATATATATATATATATATATATTATATGTATATATTATAGATGGGGATAAAGAAGATGCTTCAAGAGATGTAAATGTTGTGGATTTATCCATTTAAGACTTTAATACTATAGTTTGATAAGTGACAAGAATGATTTGATGTTAGATAGTAATTTATATTTTTGTGATTTTGGTTTGTATTTGGAGTTTAACATAATTTGGAATTTTATTTGGATTGTATTGAAGTTTATTTAGATTTTAATCAGAATTATAATTTAGTTTTCTTAGGATTGAAGAAAAAAAATTGTGAGTTTTTTTGTTAATTAAGTGAGTCAATGAGCCAATCCGTTTAACCCGCCAACCCGTGGTGGGTCGGGTCGGGTTTTAATTTTGTTGGCTCGCTAATAAGTGAGTCGGGTTGGGTTGACCCACTAAATGGCCAACCCGTCGCAGGCCGAGCCAGGTTTGGTCGGATGACCCATTTTGACAGCTCTAGTTCTTAAGAACCTTTCAAAGTCCCTGAAGAGTAAAAAATTCCTCAGCTGCGTACTTCTTGCGGAGGATCCTAACTCTTTTTCTTTGTAAGAATCTTATCATCATTTTCCTTCATGTAATCTTTGGCTTTATTTTCCTTACTTTATTGTTTTTTATGCGACTATCATGAAAAAGGACTTTGATTATGAGAAATTTTGTGTCTGAAGTTGGTGCTTTGGCTTAGGAAAAATATGTTAGCTTATTTCCAATTGCCATACAAGAAGAAAAAGTATGATTTGGTAGGTTAAAGTTCTTCAATAATTGATCAACAACAAATGGTCATTGTTAGATTGACACGTGGCAATTTTAATTTTTTTTTTAAAAAATTATAAAAAAAAATTATAAAAAAATTATAAAAAAAGTCAAAAAAACCACGTGCTGACACGTGGCACATAATTAACACCGTTATTGGTCAACTAAAGGAAAGGAACCAATTGCAACGAATTTTCAAAAATAGGGACTCAATTGAGTCAAATAAAAATGGGGGGACCTACTTGAGATTTCGCTACAAAAATGGGGACCTATGCAATGATTTAACCTAATTATATAAAGGGTTAAATATGTTTTTGGTCCTTTAAGTTTTAATGAATTTTGGAATTAGTCCCTCTTCGAAACTTTATACCAATTTAGTCTTTCATCTTTATAAATACGTGGATTTAGTCTTTCTTACCAAATTTTGTTAGGTTTGTTTGATATTTTAAACGCATTTTATGATAATATTTGAGTTAATATTGAAGCAAAAATGTGTCAAACTGTGTAAACAATTCAAATACTATCATGAAATGTGCTTGAAACGTTAGATAAACTAAAAAAATTTTGGTTAAAAGAACTAAATTCACACATTTTTAAAGTTGAAGGACTAAATTGGTCAAAATTTTTAAACAAGGACTAATTCTAAATTTTATTTAAACTTGAGGGACCAAAAATATATTTAACCCTTATATATATAATTATCACAATTAAATTACAATCTCACTATCTCTCTCCATGTGTATGTGTGTGTGTGTGTGCATGTGTGTGTGCGCTTGTGTGCACGCTTGTGTGTGCAAGTGTGTGCGTGTGCATCTGCGAGTCGTATGTGTGTGCATGTGTGAATGTGTGTGTGCGCACGTGCATATGCATGTGCGTGCATGCATGGGTGTGCGTGTGGGAGTTCGTGTGCGTGTGCGTGTGCGCGTGCACTCATGCGTGTATGAGTGCATGCGTGTGTGTGAGTGTGTGCACGGGTGTGCAAGTGTGTGCGTGTGTAGAATTTAATTATGTAACATACTTTATATAAATAGGAAGGTGAATTGGTGTTTAACATACTTTTAATTTTACTAATATAACCATATAAAGTATTATTTAATCACTTTATTAAAGGATTATGATACAATTGTAAAAATTTTAAGATGAATATATAAATTTTTTATTTTGATTTGCTTCTTCTCAATTTAAATCCAATTTCTATTTCCACAGTTTAAGTAATATGATTTCATTATCCTAAATATTCATACTGCACATATATCTTAAGTATTTATCCAGCTAGATCGTATTAAAATATGTTTTTTCATTTAAATACCTAGTCATTTGATTTTGGCTTTAGTAAGATCACATTATCATTTTTTCTTTCTTCTTACCTTAAACTCGTCGATGACTTATGCATTCTCTATTCCATTTTAACCAGCAAATTGAAAGGGATTGGAGAGTGAAAAATGATTTAATCCATAAGATAGAAATGGAAACATGGAAGTAATGGTCACGTCGTACTATTAACAACAAATTATTTTTCAATAAAAAATTAATTAAAAATCTCTAAATTTATTGGTTAATAGATAAATTGAATGACACTTGTTGATCTTGTTTTGAAAACATGTGAATGAATGGAAAGATGATCCATAATAAAAAATAGAAAAAAATAAGAAATAAAACTAAAATAAAATAAAACATAAAAACAAAATATATATATATATATATATATATATATATATATATATATATATATATATGTTTATGTATTTTTATATATAT
>Ga0214544_1007929_pt1 | contig 18186 bp, 8 predicted proteins | sample CNSS3metaG_FD_160074 | JGI IMG/M metagenome (GOLD analysis project Ga0214544, IMG submission 160074) | Root nodule microbial communities from cowpea collected in UCLA plant growth center, Los Angeles, California, USA - CNSS3 | ecosystem: Host-associated > Plants > Roots > Nodule | place: USA... | reverse complement strand
GGAAAAGTAGTGTGTGTCACCGGCGCTTCCGGTTACATCGCTTCCTGGCTCGTCAAGTTTCTTCTCCAACGCGGCTACACCGTGAAGGCCACCGTTCGCGACCCAAGTATGTGCTTTTTTGTCTTCTGTAGTTTTATGATTATTTGCTGCATTACTGTTTCGAAAAATGAAGATCGGATGAAATGTGATGCGCAGAGGATCCCAGAAAGGTGGATCACTTGCTTAGCCTCGATGGTGCGAAGGAGAGATTGCATCTCGTCAAGGCGAATCTTCTAGAAGAAGGTTCCTTTGACTCTGCCGTTCAAGGTTGTCACGCTGTGTTTCACACTGCTTCTCCCTTTTTTAACAATGCCAAAGATCCGCAGGTTTGCTTCGTTTGCGATTTGATTCGTGCATTTGTTTTTCTTTTTAATCTGTGGCTGTGTAATGTTTTGTTTTTAATTTATCTATTGCAGACTGAGTTGTTGGATCCGGCAGTGAAGGGGACTCTGAATGTTCTGAAATCGTGTGTGAACTCGCCCACGCTGAAACGCGTCGTTTTAACTTCTTCTATTGCTGCAGTTGCGTTCAGCGACAGGCCTAAAAACCCTGATGTAGTAGTTGACGAGACTTGGTATTCTGATCCGGAATACTGTAAGAGAACAGGGGTATGTGCTTCTCTCATTTTGTTCGTATGATATGAGAACAGCTTATTAGTTGTAGTTTTATATGCATTAGACAATTGACAGTGAACTTTGATACTTATATTTATTCAAATGTCAACGAAGTGTTATAATTTGTCATGTATATTGCGTTATCATGTTTTCACGTTTCTTTCTATTTCCTGTTTATGTTTTAGTTATGGTATAACCTTTCAAAGACTTTGGCCGAAGATGCTGCCTGGAAATTTGTGAAAGAAAACAACATCGACATGGTTACAATGAACCCAGCATTGGTTATTGGACCTCTCTTGCAACCAGAGCTTAACACCAGTGCTGCTATAGTTTTAAGTTTAGTTAATGGTAAGTAATTACTAATACTATTTATATACATTATGGTGCCTAATTTCTGTTGTTTGCTTTGTCTGCTTCTTGATTACAGAATGCAGTTTTTTCACCTAGAACTATGTTATGAGGGAAATGAAATGAGAAGGAAATATAAAATAATGAAACAGAGATTAAAATAGAATATGAAATGGAGTAGTTAATAATATGTTATAATTTTTCAACTCAAACTATGTTATGTTACTAATAAACGCTGCTGTTGCTGCTGCAGAGTATTACTTCTACAGAGAAAAATCGTTAGGGATAGAAAACAGAAGATAGTGAACTACTGCGCTTTATTATTCACTTGTCAGAGTCTTTAAGTAACAATAACAGTAACATTAGGAATCCTACTATCAAGAGATAATTGAAATTACAGGAACAATAACAGTAAAATATTAACTAAACCTGTTGGAAGCTTAACAAAACCAGTAACAAAGTTATTTGCTAAATATATGGTCTTTTTTCCAAGTACTTGGACTCATTAACCCCACACACTCACACACATGTACAGCCTTTATATGTTATAATTTTTCATTGCATAATTCTTGGATAATTGAAGAAACTGATCCATTGCTTTGACACAGGTGCGAAAACATTTAAAAATGATTCTTTGGGATGGGTCGACGTGAAAGATGTTGCCATGGCCCATATTCTAGCATATGAGAATGATTCAGCTAATGGAAGATATTTACTAGTTGAGAGAGTGACACACTTCGGAGACGCTGCGAAGATTTTACGAGATTTATACCCAACATTGCAAGTTGCAGAGAAGTGAGTATAATTATTTTGATAGTATCAAAATTGCATACATTTTATATGTATAAAAGGTGAACTAAATTCCCCGTCTGTTGGACCTTACTGTTTATTGCTTTATTTACTTGCTTCAAAATTGAACTTAGTGTCATACAGCATTCAGTGTTGACGATCTGAAACTATACAAAACCTCAGATTCTATAGGCTAAAACAGCATAACCTTCCTAACATGAGACTATATACCACTTCCAATTTGTCCTAATTTAAAATATCAATATATTGTAACCCATGCTTATTAAAAAAAAGATTAATTTACTAAAATTAGTTAGTTACTTACTGTAGAAGTGGTGTGGATCATAACTCTTGGCTGGGGATTAGATAATATAACGTCTTCATGCATAAATTTTTTAGGTATCCTGGATTTGAACATGTATTGATACATATTTTGAACTCTGGATGCATACTTGAGATTCTTAGTTCCACCATAATCTAATGACCAGCACTTTTCAGTCTTTCACGTCTCCAGTATGTTTTTGTAGCTAGTTGGAATTCATTAGTGAATTATATATTCATTAGATGAGGCCAAAAGAAAAACTTTGCACATGTAAGTATTTCGAAAAATTTTGTACTAGGTTATGGGCCCGATGAGACACTTCATTCGGTGGTCTAATTTTGTTTTGCATTTGTATAATTATAAGTAATTGGAGTTTTTGTTGTTTTGATTTTTCTAATACCTTTCTGTAAACAATATTTCCAGGTGTGAAGACGATAAGCCATGGGTACCAATATTTCAGGTTTCCAAGGAAAAAGCAAAGAGCTTGGGGATTGACTATATTCCTTTGGAAGTGAGCCTCAAGGACACTGTGGAGAGCTTGAAGGAAAAGAAGTTTCTCAAAGTTTGATGTTACCCTTAAAGAAACTTGGAAACCATCTTATGCCTATGCTTGAGTAAATTTAGTGTAAAATAAATTTAAATGGAAACTGGTGTTGGTACTTAAATAAGTGATTTGGTTCTTGGAGTGGTGACAAGTTTCAAACATGCGTGACCAGGTTAGAGTCTGCATGAGAGATTTTATCTCGTGATATTATATTAGTGTAAGATGTATGTTGCAACTAATGCCTCCATATATTTAATATATTTTATAATTTGCTAATTTTATCATTTGCAAGAAAATTCGTTGGTACGACCAATATTGATTGTTAGATCGGCAATGACAGATTTTATCAAAATCAAAATTTATTGGATTTTAAAATAATATATTTAAAATTTATATATTTATATATTTAATATTATTATGATTAATTTAATAAAAATAAATACATAGTTCAGTATATTTATAATTAAGCTTAAATACTTTTTTGGTTTTTATTTTCATAGTGTTTGTTGCAGATGGTCTTCATTTTAATAGAATTATGTTTAAAATGATTCTCATTTTGACCGAATGTTTAAAATGGTTCTCATTTTCGCAATTTGTGTTTTATTTGATCCTTTTCTGTGACGTCATTTAAATCATTAACGAAACATTGTATAGGTGACACAGTTTGTATTAGGGTGTGTTACGTGCCACCTGTACAATGTTTCGTTAATGATTTAAACGGCGTCACATAAAAGGACTAAATAAAACACAAATTGCGAAGATGATGACCATTATAAACATTCGGTATAAATGAGGACCATTTTAAACGTCCTGTTAAAATGAGGACCATCCGCGACGAACACTATGAAAATGAGGACCAAAAAGGTATTTAAGCCTTATAATTATTAAAGAAATTATACATATTTATCGGATGGTAAATGAATTATAATTAAATGTTTTAGTTAATTTTTTTATGTAAATAATTATATTATTTGAAAATATTTAATTTTCATTTTATTAACATGTATTTGATTTAAAAAATATTTACAAGCTTTCATTTCATTGTTATGCGATAAGCAACTATATTATCATGTTTTCATTTTCACCAGTAGTTTCTCTATCAATTTTAAAAAATAAATTTATTCTTTTGTTTTTATTAATATACCTATTTAAAAAATAAGTTTAAAACTAAAAAATAATTTATCATAATCTAATCAAAAGTTGAGAGGCATAATTACTAAAATCTATGATAATCAAGTTACAATTAAAAAATCGACTATGAAAAATCACATTGTACATTATTTCTTCTTTTATATTAATAAAAAATGAATATACAAAAAAGTTATGAAATAAAAAATAATGTTAAATATTAAACAATAGTTCACTATTAAGTGAAACAAGAGAAAATTATCTTATTTATTTATTTAATAATGAAAGAGAAAATATGAAAAAATAAGATAAAAATATTGGGTTTATGTCTAACTTTTTTTAGTAACAAAAAAAAAATAAACACAAGAAATACATACAACATATTAAAAACTCAAAAGACAATGAGAAAAATAAAAAAAATATCTTAATAATTTTATTTCTTTATATATTTAATTTTATATTTAATTATTTATTATTGTACTTTATAAAATAAAAAAAATATAATTTAATTTTTATTAATTTTGAATATAATATTATTTAATTTAAAAAATACAAATAATTTAAAAAGATTTAAAAATTTATATAATTTTAAAACACTTAAATATAAAATAATGAAAAAAAATAAAAAAAAAAAAAATTGGTGGAGGAGGCCGTGGCCCCGCTGCCCCTTTCATCCTCTGCCGATGTAGATCGGTATTCTAAATCATATGCAAGTCAAAAGAATAAATGGTAAAAAATGTTAATTTGAGTATGAGTAAAATAATAATATGAATACTATTTTTATTGTTATGATATATGTAGTGTCTTAGGATTTTTTAAATAGATATTTACATATGCAAGTAATTAATATAGTTAAATAATTTTTGTACAGGGCACGTTTTAAGCTCTAAAATTTTTAATTTTTTAAAAAAATTTATAATCTGCCACGTGTCAGGGTAATGTCATGCTACGTGACAATATACAGTCATAACACGTGACAATAATACTCCAGTATTTTAAAACGATCTAATTTTGTCATTTTCCAATTTGAGACTAAATTAGTAAATAAACTTAATTACAACTTATATATACATATTACAACTTATATATACATGTTACTGTTATAAAATAAAGCTAATAATAAATAAGAGAAGAAAAGAAAAGATAATAGAAGAAAAAATAAACAATGACAGAATAGGGAGCAACTCTTATGTGTATTATTATTGATAGGAATGATCCTATTTATAGATACAACATGTAATCCATAAAAGAAACAAATCAACTTAGTTAATACAAATATTTACGTATAAAGAGTGATGAATCATATGAGTATTAATCATATAAATCATATGAATAAATGTATCAAATCAATGGACAATCATTCATTTATAACACTCCCCCTTGAATGTCCATTGATAAGAAAATGTGTCTCGTTAAAACCTTTATAGAAACAACCCTTTGGGATTAAAAACCCATTGAAGGAAAAAGAGTACAACATTTTGTATTCTTTAATACAATATTCAATATTGTTCATCACATATTCCATTTTTCCCCCTCATTACATCATTAAGGTGACGACAGACAGTGACAAAACTTGGACAAAAAATTTAGGGGTGCCAATTTAAATTTTTTATATATAATTTATTGATTAAAAAATTGTTTCTTTTATTTAAACCATTTTCATATTACAATTCACACTTCTCAATTTTTAATCTTTCTAATTGATTGAATTCACGCAAAATGGGTATTCTAATTTCTAGTTCAATTCAAGATTATTCAACTAATTCATTGTATGCACTAGAAAACATAAAATCACAACATTTTATAATGTATGGTTATACTAATTTGAGAAAAATATAATTAGGGTTCATGTCAATTTCATAAAATAATCCTTAAAATCAAGTTAGTTTTCATACTAATTTAGGGAAAACTTAATTTAGAAGAAATATCATAATGGAAGAATCATAAATCTAACTTTCATAAATCATACTAGGATAGTAAGATACGGATTCAGGAGATCTTGTGAATGAGTTCTTTGATCTCTCTGTTCTCCCATCTCCATTTTTCAATTTATCTTTCTTTTTACATTTACATTTTATTAACGGCTTGCTATGAAAAAAACTTTATAATGAGATACAAAACCTTAATCCTTTATTAATCAAGATCCATCAAATTAATTTTTTTTTTTTAAATATATATATATATATATATATATATATATATATATATATATAACTACAAAAATAATATATAAATATAAATTTAAATATATATAAAAATTAAAATTAAAAAGCTTGGGCCAAAATAATATACTCAAATCTTATATATTTAATTATGATTACTAGTATAACAAAAGTATATATAATTTAGTATTGAAATCCTTGTATTTGATATGAAACTCATTTTAAATAAGTTTTTCTAACTTCATCTCTTTCCCTGAATATTCTCATATTTGAGAACGTTTTCTTATAATAAGTTTCAACGAATTAATATAAAACATTCCGCCTATAATTTAAAAGAATTAATATGAAATTTTCCACTTACAATTCTTTGAATCTTAAGAAATGGTCCTTTAATTCAACAATTGAATTCCTAGTATCATGCTTAAAAATATGTGAAGAAGTAAATTTGTATTGTTTTCATCTTCAAGGGTATCTTCCCTTTTATCACTTAAAACAAATGAATCTATTATTTTATTTTTCATCAATAATAACTATTTAAAAAAAATTAAGACTAAAAAATAATTTATCAAAATCCAATCAAAACTTGAGAGATGTAATTACTAAAAAAAAAATGATAATCAAGTCACATTTAAGAAATGGTTATGAAAAAACATATAATACCTAACTTTTCTTTTTATATTTATAAAAAACTAAATCTACAAAAAACTCATAAGATGAAAAAAAACTAAATATCAAACTAATATTTTCCTATCATGAGAAAATTATCTTTTTTTTATCTTAGAAGAGAACGAATGAGAACTGAGAGCGGGAGACAATAAATTTATGCAAGAGTAATAAATGAATAATATACCTGAGAAACTTCAAATGAGAGAGAACAAAAAAATATCTCAATAAATTTTATTATTCCTTATTATGTTTAATTTTTTATTTTATTATTTATTAATATTAAATATTATATTTTATAAAAAATAAAAATCAATTTAAAAAATAAAAATAAAAATAAAAATATTTAAAAAAAGGTAAAAAATCTTGGGGGGCCATGGCCCCCCGTGGACTTTAGAAGGTCCGCCACTAGTCACATGCAAGGTCCGCCGTTGGTGACGGAGTTTGAACTTGTGAATCATTTGCTCAAAAGTTCTTCTTGGCAAAACCTTTATAAATAGGTCTGCCATATTTTAACATGAATGAAGTTTTGGATATCTATATCATTCTTTCAATTGAACAATACACTATTGTCTTCATATATGATTGTTGATTCCACCTTTGTCGGGAATAGTCACAAGTTTCTTGCACATGTTGAATTACAGACCTTAACCAAACATATTCACAACTTTCCTCGATATTCTGTATGATTAAACGATGTTGCTACTATGGTTTGTTTCATATACATCATGAAACCATTGTGCTACCACATGTGAACAAACATCTTGTTTGTCAACTATTGAGACATTGTGAGAATATGTAAAATAACATGCATATACATAACCCATTAAGTTTGATTTTGAATCATTTGGATGGAATAAACTCATATTCATAGTACCCTTAAGGTAACAAAATATATGTTTCAATCCAAACCATTTTCTTCTTGTAGTTGAACAAGTATATTTTGCTTAACAAATTTACAGCAAATGCAATATCATATTGAGTATAATTAGCAAGATACATTAGTGTTTCTATGACATTAAGATATGGTGCTTTTGAACCAAGAAGATCTTCATCATTTTCTTGAGGTCTAAGAAGAGTATTTATCAACATCTAACAACCTCACAACTATTAGAGTGCATAATGAATGTGACTTGTCCATTTAGAACATTTTACGCACCTTATAGGATAAAATTTTCATTAATTAATATCGCATAATTTCCAAGTTTAGTTGACGACGGGGACATTAAAAATATAACTCCACTATCAAACAGGAAATCAATGAATAGAATGGCTTTTCTTGCTTGTGTTGTCAAAGAGTGCAAACCAAACGGCCTAGGGGACATGCTCATCACTATTAAGGTTATTTTTGATTTACTGATTTTGGTGCACTCCATTATTTAGTTGTTGCTTATGTGTAAAATGACTCTGTCAGGACCCTACTGATACAGCCAAGGCAAGCCTACACAACAAAGTTCTATCAGATGTGAGTTTGGTAGTGACATTGGTGTTGGCTCTGTATTATTGTTGAAAGAAGTAAGTGAACTATGAAATAATTTCTCTTGATTACTTTTCCTCTTCTTGTACAATAACTTATTAAACTTTATGAATTTTGATTCAATAGGTTGCTATATTCAGACCTTTTGGGTACCTCAACATCACACTTAGGAACATTGTCAAGGTAAATAAGTAATCTTCACACAAATATGATTTTTTTAATTCATACCGTGTGTTTAAGTCACAATATAACCATTCACGACATTTGTAGGTTTTCAAGTATGACATCACTCATCCAACTGAAGAAGAAGTTCAAACTTCTATGCCTGTGGTGCGACTTAACTATGTTGTCAAACAAAATGTGGAAATTGATGCCCAGCCTAGTAAAAATTCCAGTCCAAACGCAAATGACAACACAAATATGGGACCCAATTTGTAGCCCAACGTGGAGCCTACTAACACGGCTAATGTGGAGGATATACTGCAGAGGATGGTTCCTCCATCCATAAATATTCCATGTGTTGAGGTTGGGGAGAGTTCCAAAGTTCAATCTTCTGTTCTGGATAATATATCACTCACCTAACTCATTAGTGTTTAATGTCTTCAATCTTTAGGTTATTTATATTAAACTTATTTTATCACTGTCATATCCATTTCACTGTCAGTTTAACTTATTATATGATCATCTATGTACAAATAATTGTTGACCACTGACAAAGATTTTGCACACCTTCATAATTTCTGATATATGAAAAAGGTTATAGTATGAAACTCACTTACAATAAATCACATAAATAGAGTAAAATTTAATGTAGGCACTATCCATGATGAATCTATGGGAAAGTTGTGGTACAAGTGGAATATAACATACATGCCTAACACTGACAATAATAATTGGTTATCAATGAAGTATTAAGTGTTGACCTACAATAAACATTTTGCACACCTTCCAAATTCGTGGTCTTTGATAACATAAATTCTACGAAAGTTAACATTACCAAAGTAGGCGTGTGATAATTGATAATAACTACTCCATGAAATATAACACCTTTATTGCGTATATGGAATATATTAAACAACAACAAACTACGTGTAGCATAATTCATCCACAACTCCAACATGATATTTTTGTTATCTGTATTCAAATTATATGATGACTCAAGAACAATTAATTAGTGACCTGGTTCAAAAAATTGGACATAATAACTCTTAAATTTTTAAATGTAGATCAATCATATTAAGTGTTGACCTGTGAACAACATCTTACACATAATTAATCATTTGTCATCTGTGTGGTAACCAAGATGACTAAATTTTGGACCACATATGTATTCGTTGTTCACCTGTTATAAAATTTAGTTGCACTCAGTCAAAATTAAGATGAACAACATCCAACTATCACTTAACATAAACCACACAGAATTCCACAAATCAATGACTAAGCCACACAAGGAAATTTTCATCAATCACGACAACAATGTCTAAACATAAAAAAAACCAAATTTAGCAATAGAAATCCAAATTACAACAAACCTCAAATCTCTAAATCAACTACTTATTGCGCTTCCTCCCACTAAATGTTGCAAAAGGAGTTCTTATTGCTATACTCCTAACACACAACCGAGGACCCTCCCTTCGTCGGACATACATGTTGCTTTGTTCAGATTCTTGTGTTTCCTGATTTGGAAATTGAACTTCTTCCACATGACCCCTGTCACCAGAATTGCCAAATTCAATGCAGCTAGTGGGGTGGTTCGAATTAGGTGTTTGCGAATGACCAGCACTTGCTTCACCAAACTCAGAAAAATTCATTTTGCCCTGCTGATGCTGGCTCTGGTTCTTCCTCTCAATCATCATTACATTCAAGTCTTCAAGTTCTTTTTGCAATTCCCCTAGCACACTTTCTTGTTGTTCGACAACTTTAATTAAGTCAACTATTTTAGTACCCTTAGTTTGACGTCCGTATACCTCAAAACCTTCTTTAACGAAGGGATTGGTCAGCTCTTCTGCAGAGGCAGCAACATCTGCAACAACCTGAAACAATTCACAACAAGCTTCAATCAATATAGATGATAGATTTAGGAAAAAAATCAAACAACAAAATACCCAACTTACAGTGTTATTTGTCAAACTTCTTTTAATTACATTGTCCCATGCTTTCATTTCCATCCAATGCAAGATTCTGGGAAACTTTGTCGTGCGCTGACAGTCCTTTAAATTCGGTATCAAAAAATGGTCAAAAGACCATAACTGCCACAATTGTAATCAAAATCAGTCATAACTCATAACCAAATATTTTAAACGGATCAAACAAGTTCTAAATTAATTTAAAATACAATACCTGTAACAAATAAACACATCCAGCTACGTGGAAGTGTTTGGTACTTTGTTTCTCCTTCAAGAACAATTTTGCTTCACATATACTGCCAACCAAAAACTCATACACCACTCGACCCCAATTAAATTTCCCATACTACCAAGGTCATCAACAATGTTAAACAAAATAGAAAAAACTGTTCCACTACGATTGGGCAACAAAAACTCAGAAATTGCTAACAAAACGTAAAGCTTACCAAAATCCTCTAAACAAAGCACTTTAATATGTTTCAACATGTAATCATATACCATTTCGATATCAACAACTTTGGAAGCTCCAAATAAATTCCTTAAATCACTATTTAACCCTTCCTGGTTTAAATCAATGTTCTCACCAACCACCCTCAAACCTAGACCAAGACATACATCTAAATAAGTAAATCCAACAACTTCTGCACTCATGCGAAACCCCCCCAACCTTTCCACCCACCTACTGATTAATGGAGTCAAAAGATTCCTAGGTATTTTAACAGACTCTGTCAACTCAACCATCCATCCAAATGGTGTTCCTCGGATAAATGATTTTTGCTCATCTGTTAACTTGTTATTCAAACTACCAATCAATTTTGTCCGGCATGAATGCCTAAAATAGATCTGGAACAAAAAAAAAAGTTATGTCATTTTTATCATAACAAATTTGAAAATAAATTGAAATCCAAAATTTATCATACCTTGCGGTCAACATTGAATTCACTTCCCTCACGGAATGCAGCCATATTTATGACCTGAATACATAATTTCATCAAACATATAATTTAAAATGAAATCACACTACCCATACATAATCACCCCATAATCAACTATTGAGTGCTATCACATGAAAGATCAAAAAAATTCAGTCATACCAAACGCTTCCCTAATATTCAGCACATGTCATCAGTTGTGACCAAACAGGTCATCAGTCATACATCACAAAACTGTAATCAAGTTGGCAATGAAACCACATCTAAGGAATAATTACAAATTAACTCACATTATCCAAACAGAATGACCCAATAATCAGTTGTGGAATAAAATAGTATGGAAGTTAAAAAGATTGAGTCCACCCACATGAATGCAAAAAATGCAACACAACTCATCACTTGGATGCACACAAGTCATCATCAATAAATCACACAACTTTAATCCACTTGGGTTTGAAACCACACCAAAGAGATAACTACATATGAATGCATACTACCCATACTTAATCACCCCATAATCAACTATTGAGTGCTATCACATGAAAGCTCAAAAAAATTCAGTCATACCAAACGCTTCCAGAATATTCAACACAGGTCATCAGTTGTGACCACACAGGTCATCAGTCATATATCATGAAAGTGTAATCAAGTTGGCAATGAAACCACATCTAAGGAATAATTACAAATTAACTCACATTATCCAAACAGAATGACCCAATAATCAGTTGTGGAATAAAATAGTTTGGAAGTTAAAAAGATTGAGTCCACCCACATGAATGCAAAAAATGCAGCACAACTCATCACTTGGATGCACACAAGTCATCATCAATAAATCACACAACTTTAATCCACTTGGGTTTGAAACCACACCAAAGAGATAACTACATATGAATGCATACTACCCATACTTAATCACCCCATAATCAACTATTGAGTGCTATCACATGAAAGCTAAAAAAAATTCAGTCATACCAAACGCTTCCAGAATATTCAACACAGGTCATCAGTGGTGACCACACAGGTCACCAGTCATACATCACGCAAGTGTAATCAAGTTGGCAATGAAACCACATCTAAGGAATAATTACAAATTAACTCACATTATCCAAACAGAATGACCCAATAATCAGTTGTGGAATAAAATAGTATAGAAGTTAAAAAGATTGAGTCCACCCACATGATTGCAAAAAATGCAGCACAACTCATCACAACGATGCATACAAGTCATCATGAATAAATCATACAACTTTAATCCACTTGGGTTTGAAACCACACCAAAGAGATAACTACATATGAATGCATATTACCCATACTTAATCACCTGCATATTACCCATACTTAATCACCCCATAATCAACTATTGACTGCTATGAATTCAAAAAATTGAGTGAAACCTCATTCTTGCACAAAATGCAGCACAGGTCATCACTTGTGAGCAAACAGGTCATCACAATAAAATAACACAGATTTCATCAACCTAGTTAGAAAACTAGTAGTCATGCATCTATCAAAGCACCAAAATCAAAGAAAAGGAAAAATAACACAAACATACCAACCACCGCCTGAATCCAACAACTGAAAGCACCACAAACCCTAACTTCGCAAGCTTCGTGGAGGATTACAATGTTGTGGTCATTCACTTGTACAAGATAGATGTTAAATTTGTCTTCAAACAATAAGTCACTTGACTATGCCGGCGAAAACCAAAAAAAATTCTCAGTTCCTTAACCAAAAAACCCACAACGACGACTTTGGAAAAAGATACCACAAACCTGTTGCCGTAGTGGAGAAACGCACAAAAATAAAACATACCTACGAACCACGAAGCTGAATCCAACAATGGAGACAAGAAAAACCCTAACTCTGGCAGGAACGTCTTCTCCCTTCGTCTTCTCTCTTCGTCTTCTCCCTTTGTCTTTTTCGACTCACTAACACACGTATTCTCCTTTCTTCCTTTCTCCATTCTTCCTTTCTCCTTTCTTCCTTTCTTCCTTTCTTCCTTTCTCCTTTCGAGTGGGTTTTTCCTTTCTTTCTTTCTCTTCTCTTTTCACCTTTTTGCCGTCTCCGCGCAACCCACTCTCCACACGAAAACCTAATTTCCTACCCTTTCAATTAAGACGCCTTAACCCACTCTCGAAAAACGGCTTCTGACCCGATTATTCACACCCAAACCCACTCTCCGCTACAAGCCACGTTTCAAGTAAAATGTTTCAAAAAAATTAATTTTAATTTAAAAAATTAAATCCATCTATGCATGCCATGTCATAGAGTCAAGGTTGGAGTCAAATTAAGGGATCAGCATATCATTTTCCATCAACTTTATTTTCAGCATCATTCGCCCATACTAATGGGGTCACACTTTGGGCGTGGTGTAAGTAGATAGTGTAAGTAGATAAGGTAAGCCACCTGGTTCATCTCAAGACCACTTCTTTTTCTGTATCCAGAAGTGTGTGCCAGAATATGGAACCAATCAGCACTTCCTACTGCATTATAAATGCAAGCCACGTGATTCCTTCCAACACTACAATTTCCCATTCAGTGAACAAAGCACAACAAAGAACAAAGCTCAGAGCAGAAGATCATAATCCACAATGAGCACCGCCGCTGGAAAAGTAGTGTGTGTCACCGGCGCTTCCGGTTACATCGCTTCCTGGCTCGTCAAGTTTCTTCTCCAACGCGGCTACACCGTGAAGGCCACCGTTCGCGACCCAAGTATGTGCTTTTTTGTCTTCTGTAGTTTTATGATTATTTGCTGCATTACTGTTTCGAAAAATGAAGATCGGATGAAATGTGATGCGCAGAGGATCCCAGAAAGGTGGATCACTTGCTTAGCCTCGATGGTGCGAAGGAGAGATTGCATCTCGTCAAGGCGAATCTTCTAGAAGAAGGTTCCTTTGACTCTGCCGTTCAAGGTTGTCACGCTGTGTTTCACACTGCTTCTCCCTTTTTTAACAATGCCAAAGATCCGCAGGTTTGCTTCGTTTGCGATTTGATTCGTGCATTTGTTTTTCTTTTTAATCTGTGGCTGTGTAATGTTTTGTTTTTAATTTATCTATTGCAGACTGAGTTGTTGGATCCGGCAGTGAAGGGGACTCTGAATGTTCTGAAATCGTGTGTGAACTCGCCCACGCTGAAACGCGTCGTTTTAACTTCTTCTATTGCTGCAGTTGCGTTCAGCGACAGGCCTAAAAACCCTGATGTAGTAGTTGACGAGACTTGGTATTCTGATCCGGAATACTGTAAGAGAACAGGGGTATGTGCTTCTCTCATTTTGTTCGTATGATATGAGAACAGCTTATTAGTTGTAGTTTTATATGCATTAGACAATTGACAGTGAACTTTGATACTTATATTTATTCAAATGTCAACGAAGTGTTATAATTTGTCATGTATATTGCGTTATCATGTTTTCACGTTTCTTTCTATTTCCTGTTTATGTTTTAGTTATGGTATAACCTTTCAAAGACTTTGGCCGAAGATGCTGCCTGGAAATTTGTGAAAGAAAACAACATCGACATGGTTACAATGAACCCAGCATTGGTTATTGGACCTCTCTTGCAACCAGAGCTTAACACCAGTGCTGCTATAGTTTTAAGTTTAGTTAATGGTAAGTAATTACTAATACTATTTATATACATTATGGTGCCTAATTTCTGTTGTTTGCTTTGTCTGCTTCTTGATTACAGAATGCAGTTTTTTCACCTAGAACTATGTTATGAGGGAAATGAAATGAGAAGGAAATATAAAATAATGAAACAGAGATTAAAATAGAATATGAAATGGAGTAGTTAATAATATGTTATAATTTTTCAACTCAAACTATGTTATGTTACTAATAAACGCTGCTGTTGCTGCTGCAGAGTATTACTTCTACAGAGAAAAATCGTTAGGGATAGAAAACAGAAGATAGTGAACTACTGCGCTTTATTATTCACTTGTCAGAGTCTTTAAGTAACAATAACAGTAACATTAGGAATCCTACTATCAAGAGATAATTGAAATTACAGGAACAATAACAGTAAAATATTAACTAAACCTGTTGGAAGCTTAACAAAACCAGTAACAAAGTTATTTGCTAAATATATGGTCTTTTTTCCAAGTACTTGGACTCATTAACCCCACACACTCACACACATGTACAGCCTTTATATGTTATAATTTTTCATTGCATAATTCTTGGATAATTGAAGAAACTGATCCATTGCTTTGACACAGGTGCGAAAACATTTAAAAATGATTCTTTGGGATGGGTCGACGTGAAAGATGTTGCCATGGCCCATATTCTAGCATATGAGAATGATTCAGCTAATGGAAGATATTTACTAGTTGAGAGAGTGACACACTTCGGAGACGCTGCGAAGATTTTACGAGATTTATACCCAACATTGCAAGTTGCAGAGAAGTGAGTATAATTATTTTGATAGTATCAAAATTGCATACATTTTATATGTATAAAAGGTGAACTAAATTCCCCGTCTGTTGGACCTTACTGTTTATTGCTTTATTTACTTGCTTCAAAATTGAACTTAGTGTCATACAGCATTCAGTGTTGACGATCTGAAACTATACAAAACCTCAGATTCTATAGGCTAAAACAGCATAACCTTCCTAACATGAGACTATATACCACTTCCAATTTGTCCTAATTTAAAATATCAATATATTGTAACCCATGCTTATTAAAAAAAAGATTAATTTACTAAAATTAGTTAGTTACTTACTGTAGAAGTGGTGTGGATCATAACTCTTGGCTGGGGATTAGATAATATAACGTCTTCATGCATAAATTTTTTAGGTATCCTGGATTTGAACATGTATTGATACATATTTTGAACTCTGGATGCATACTTGAGATTCTTAGTTCCACCATAATCTAATGACCAGCACTTTTCAGTCTTTCACGTCTCCAGTATGTTTTTGTAGCTAGTTGGAATTCATTAGTGAATTATATATTCATTAGATGAGGCCAAAAGAAAAACTTTGCACATGTAAGTATTTCGAAAAATTTTGTACTAGGTTATGGGCCCGATGAGACACTTCATTCGGTGGTCTAATTTTGTTTTGCATTTGTATAATTATAAGTAATTGGAGTTTTTGTTGTTTTGATTTTTCTAATACCTTTCTGTAAACAATATTTCCAGGTGTGAAGACGATAAGCCATGGGTACCAATATTTCAGGTTTCCAAGGAAAAAGCAAAGAGCTTGGGGATTGACTATATTCCTTTGGAAGTGAGCCTCAAGGACACTGTGGAGAGCTTGAAGGAAAAGAAGTTTCTCAAAGTTTGATGTTACCCTTAAAGAAACTTGGAAACCATCTTATGCCTATGCTTGAGTAAATTTAGTGTAAAATAAATTTAAATGGAAACTGGTGTTGGTACTTAAATAAGTGATTTGGTTCTTGGAGTGGTGACAAGTTTCAAACATGCGTGACCAGGTTAGAGTCTGCATGAGAGATTTTATCTCGTGATATTATATTAGTGTAAGATGTATGTTGCAACTAATGCCTCCATATATTTAATATATTTTATAATTTGCTAATTTTATCATTTGCAAGAAAATTCGTTGGTACGACCAATATTGATTGTTAGATCGGCAATGACAGATTTTATCAAAATCAAAATTTATTGGATTTTAAAATAATATATTTAAAATTTATATATTTATATATTTAATATTATTATGATTAATTTAATAAAAATAAATACATAGTTCAGTATATTTATAATTAAGCTTAAATACTTTTTTGGTTTTTATTTTCATAGTGTTTGTTGCAGATGGTCTTCATTTTAATAGAATTATGTTTAAAATGATTCTCATTTTGACCGAATGTTTAAAATGGTTCTCATTTTCGCAATTTGTGTTTTATTTGATCCTTTTCTGTGACGTCATTTAAATCATTAACGAAACATTGTATAGGTGACACAGTTTGTATTAGGGTGTGTTACGTGCCACCTGTACAATGTTTCGTTAATGATTTAAACGGCGTCACATAAAAGGACTAAATAAAACACAAATTGCGAAGATGATGACCATTATAAACATTCGGTATAAATGAGGACCATTTTAAACGTCCTGTTAAAATGAGGACCATCCGCGACGAACACTATGAAAATGAGGACCAAAAAGGTATTTAAGCCTTATAATTATTAAAGAAATTATACATATTTATCGGATGGTAAATGAATTATAATTAAATGTTTTAGTTAATTTTTTTATGTAAATAATTATATTATTTGAAAATATTTAATTTTCATTTTATTAACATGTATTTGATTTAAAAAATATTTACAAGCTTTCATTTCATTGTTATGCGATAAGCAACTATATTATCATGTTTTCATTTTCACCAGTAGTTTCTCTATCAATTTTAAAAAATAAATTTATTCTTTTGTTTTTATTAATATACCTATTTAAAAAATAAGTTTAAAACTAAAAAATAATTTATCATAATCTAATCAAAAGTTGAGAGGCATAATTACTAAAATCTATGATAATCAAGTTACAATTAAAAAATCGACTATGAAAAATCACATTGTACATTATTTCTTCTTTTATATTAATAAAAAATGAATATACAAAAAAGTTATGAAATAAAAAATAATGTTAAATATTAAACAATAGTTCACTATTAAGTGAAACAAGAGAAAATTATCTTATTTATTTATTTAATAATGAAAGAGAAAATATGAAAAAATAAGATAAAAATATTGGGTTTATGTCTAACTTTTTTTAGTAACAAAAAAAAAATAAACACAAGAAATACATACAACATATTAAAAACTCAAAAGACAATGAGAAAAATAAAAAAAATATCTTAATAATTTTATTTCTTTATATATTTAATTTTATATTTAATTATTTATTATTGTACTTTATAAAATAAAAAAAATATAATTTAATTTTTATTAATTTTGAATATAATATTATTTAATTTAAAAAATACAAATAATTTAAAAAGATTTAAAAATTTATATAATTTTAAAACACTTAAATATAAAATAATGAAAAAAAATAAAAAAAAAAAAAATTGAAGAAGAAAGAA
>Ga0214544_1007928_pt1 | contig 18196 bp, 6 predicted proteins | sample CNSS3metaG_FD_160074 | JGI IMG/M metagenome (GOLD analysis project Ga0214544, IMG submission 160074) | Root nodule microbial communities from cowpea collected in UCLA plant growth center, Los Angeles, California, USA - CNSS3 | ecosystem: Host-associated > Plants > Roots > Nodule | place: USA... | reverse complement strand
AAAGCTTCTGTGATTTGTTGCTTCTCACGTCAATTTCAATATCATTCTCCATGAACTTAGATGTGAGTATAGTGATTTCATCACTAAACACATCTGGGGACTTAAGAACATAAGCAATATGGCAATAATCTTTGGTCATTTTCAAGTCATCTATGCGTCTAGGTTTTACATTTGTGAATGCAATGATATCTCCAGTCTCAGGTTCATACTTTCGTGCACCTTTCACTTCATCAGTGATGCTCTTCACGGTAATCTCATAGAGCAAGCCATAGGGAAGTTGGAAGTCGTTGGACCTTTGAATGGTGCTGATTTCAGAAAAAGGAGCTTGAGACACGCTCATCAAGCTTGAAGACAAGTCACTGTGTGTTTCCTCAATCAATGCCGGAATGAATGATTTCATGTAATCTTTTATTGAGTGGAATGTCTTAGGAATTTTCCTCACCTGCGACAAAACAATTTTTCAATACAAAAACTCTTGCATTTTACTGAAAAATATTGCAAAGTGAAAAAGAAACCTCGTGCTTGAAAAGCTTTTCGTTGAACACATCATTGAGAGTCCAAGAGAACACAGTATCTACCAAGCTTCCATGCCCAAGATTTTCCATCCTTGCTCACGCTTATCGATCAATCAGTAGCTCAAGCACAACACAAAACTCTTTCTCTGTTTTTCTTTGTTTATACACACAGTAATCAAGGGCTTACTTAGAATTTAAGGAACTGAAAAGTTTCAAGTACGAAACTTGTTCACCAGCAAAAATAAAAAGCTACTTCAGTTAAATCCAAGCAGATTGAAAACTGTATAACAAAATAGTTTTGAATAACTGTGTTGAAAATTTGAAAGTTTTAGAACTTGGGAACTTCTGATCGCTAAAAACCGATGGAATGGAATTTTATGAGTCAAGGTATACAAACAGATCAAGGGAATATATTTTAACCAACTTGACAAACTTTGTTTTATACATTAAAATACTAGTTTTAATTTTAATTTTTTATTATATTTTTAAAATTTTTCACTTTGGTCGGAAAAAGAACAAAGGATTGTCAAAGTTTGTTAAAATTTTCTTGGTTAAAATATCATTCACCCAAACAAATAAAGTGAGATAAAATCATTCTTACATTGAGATACTTAAAATATATGCCTTGTGCGTAAATAAATAGGTAATTATTATTTTTTCCTTATTTTTATACGTTAAGTACTCGTCCCCTAAATTAACCTATAATTATAATAGGGAACATTTATGATGCGTTTAGATTCTACAATTTAAGAGATTACTTTATTTATTAGAAAAAATTGAAATTTTTTAATAGAAAATTATATGTTTAAATGAAAAAATTAAAAAAATATTGAAATTGAAAAATTATAAATATTTCAAATAACTACAATATTAAAATTTTAAATTCATTAAAAAAAATTGAAATTCTCCAAGTTGAAGATTTATTCATTGGTTAGGATAAAAAAAGTCTTCAGGTCCAGAAGATTGAGTTAGCCCATACTCATTTGAAGATTGAGTTGTGTCGAAGATCGAACTAAACCGAGTCGACCTGGCCTGACTCGAAAGTTGAACCATGTCGGCCTGACTCAAAGGTTGAGCCGGGTTGGCCTGAACCAAAGGTCGAGATGAGTCGGTTTGGCTTGAAGGTTAAGTCAAGTCACCCTGACCCAAAGGTCGAGTCGAGTCGGCTCGGACCGAATCTCAAGCTGAGTCGGACTGGGCTAAATCTCGAGTTGAGTCGGACTGGGCTAAATCTCGAGTTGAGTCGGGTCAGGTCGAGCCGGGTTGGCCTGACCCAAAGGTCGAGCCGAGTCAGCCTAACTTGAAGGTCCGAACCGAATCTTGAGCTAAGTCGGGCCAAGCCGAATCTCAAGCTGAGTCGGGCCAGGTCAAATCTCATGCCGAGCTAAGGATCGAGACTTATAGGTCAGGGTTGAAAGTCAAGACGACTCAGACCGAAGGCACAGACCGGTCGGAGCGGTCCAAGCCGTGTCGGGCCAATGACCAAAACAATCAAGCTAAAGGTCAAGACTTGTCGTGTCGGGTTGAAAGTCGAGCCGGGTAGGGCCAGGCTAAAGGTTAATCGGGCCAATCCAAACCAAAGATTGAATTGAGCTGGCCCAAGTCGTAGGTCAAGTTGGGACGACTTGACTAGAGGTCGAGCCGGGTCGACCTAGGCAAAAGTTAAAGTTGGATCGAGGCTGACTTAAGGTTGAAATGGGTCTGCTCAAGCCAAAAATCGAGTTTGACTAGTACGGGCCGAAGGTCGGAATTGCTCGGGCTGGGTTGAAGGTCGAATTGAATCACTAAAATTAAAAATCAAGCTAAGTTAAGTTAGAGTCAGAAGTAGAGTTGAATTCGCCGTAAAATAGAAATTAAATTATTTCATTCAAATAAAAAAATAAAATTTAATATTTGAGTGAGTTCATAAAAACTAATTATTTTAAAAAAAATTAATTACAAGTAATTAAATTAGTATGAATTTTAACTTCTTTGTTAAAATGTCTTACCCAGACACAAATCACAAGATTAAAGTATATACCATTATATTTTTAAAATTTTAAAGTTTTGGCGTGTACAGTTGTCCAAAATACTCTAGTTCCCAAAACTGAATACTACAGTGAAAAATATGTTTTGATAATAAGAGAAAGAAGAACAATAGCTTTATTGTTTTAGATATCGAGCTTCCCAAGTCGATTTTGATGATTGTGGTCATAAATGCAGAATCTAGAGATTGGAAAGATCCTACAAATTGCAGTCACGTGATGAAAACCAAAAGTCATGAATAAGTAACAATTGTTATTAAACAACACGTCAATTCTGGTACACTTCTAAAACTTTTATACTTCCGATAATATAGAAGAAATTGATTTAACATTTTACTTTCATCAACCAAAACTACTAAAAAAGTAGTGACTTTAGCAATTCCTTTTGATAATTAACTTCAATTAGCATACCAAAAGACATTTAATCATTCTGTTTTCTTGTATTTCCACCCAACAAAGCACCCCTTTTCTTAGGTCCATTCATATTCTTGTCATTCAATTTGTACAACATAATGAGAAAGGAATTGGGAAAGTCTGTAAAATTCATTTTATTTTGTTTTCTATTAAATGATTATGCATCACTACTTTTTGTCTGCAAGAGAATTTTAAGGTGCGTGCTTCATTTGTTATATATATTTTTTAATTATTTGAGATTTTTATACCAGTTTCATTTCAGGGCACATTTATGAGAGAAGCCAAACGACGACGTACACCCGAAGTAATGCCTCATAACATTTATTTTCCAAGAACATAGTGTGAGGCCTCAATTCGTAGGAAAGCCAGTCTTGTTTTGTTTCAGAAAAAAACGTTTTTTATTTTTGTAAATAGCAAGAAAAAAGAAACTGTTTATTTCATGAGAATATTTTCAAAAGAATTTGATTTTTATGCACTCTAGGTATTGTCTATTTATATATAAGTTCTTTAAATGTTTTATTTATTTATATTCATTTATAAACATCTTTTTAAATATATTTATTTTAAAAACTAATTTATCTTATTTTTTTATTAGTCTAATTAATTAAATATTATATAATTAATTTTAATTTCTTCTAAATTTTTATTTTTAATTAATTAAAAATCAAGGAAATAAAAAAAAAACATACAAACCAGTTTTCTAAGAACTAACTTAAAACTGTAGTATTTCAGTCAATATAAAATACAGTACTGAAGAAATAAAATTGAAAATAGTGTGAGTGTGGTAAAAATTCTCATAATTGTAGCACACTGAAATTCAAGAATAAATACACCATTGTTTATGTTATATATGTTTATAAGCAAACTCATTTGAAGGAGCTTTTCCCATCCCTTTCCATTTGCTTCTCTCTGATCTCTTTCCCTTCACATTCCACCAAAATTATCAAACACTGCACAAAGTTAGCCTCTCTAACTCTGCCTCATGGAACGACTTGAGGCTTTGTCCCAACTTCATTCTTACTTTGGAAAGTAAGAACTGCAACTTACATTTATATACACTACGCTTTTAATCTCTTTTTTTTTTTGTTTTACTTCAGTGTAATGTGTTGCATGATCATGAGAGTCTTCAAGTTTTTTTCATTCACTGTTTATTTGTGTTTTGGTTCAAAATGGAAGGAAGCTGATTGTGTTGTTTCTGCATTTGTTTTACGTAGAGTTGAGAAGAAAGTGACAAGTGCGGAACCCAAGAAGACTATCATCTGTTCTTCAACAGAAGAAGATGATGATAAGTACAGCCTTTTACACACTATTTTCTCTTGGAAACTTAAGGATGCTCTGAATGAAGATCTTTACAAAAACAAGGTTCTTTTTACCTCTTATTCAAAGGAAAAATCTTTGCCCAAATCTCACATTCTTATGTAACCTTTTCCATTTCTGTTCAAGCTTTTGTTGTTGCTTTTTCATATTGAATTTCTTGGATTTGGTTTACGTAGTATTTTTCGTGCCAGGCTACTTATTGGTACTCACCTTTATCACTCATTGAAAAAAAATACTCATGCGTTATTAAACTGAGTATTTCAAAAAAAGTATATTTTAACTAGTGTTACTAATGTTGAATACTGTGGAAATTAAACCATTTTCTCGCAGGTACAAAAAATACCAGAGACATTTGAGTCAGTATCTAGTTACTTGAACTCCTTCATCGTTCCATTGATCGAGGAAACACACTCTGATCTTTGTTCAAGCTTGAAGGGTGTGCCTCGTGCTCGTTTCTGTGAAATCAAAAGTTTCCAGAGGGCCAGGTTCTTTAGACCTGACAAGGAGCTGTTCTATCAGATAACGTTGAAAAATATATCTGATGAAGTAGAAGATGAGGAGGAAGAAAACGGTGGAAAATATATTCCTGAGTCAGGAGATATATTTGCTTTAACAGATGTTAAACCTAGAAGAGTCGATGACCTGAATAGACCAAGGAGATTCTACCATATTGCTTATGTGTGTTCGCAAAATGAAGAAATACTAATACTGTCATCCAAGATAATGGAAATGGATATTCTAAATGACCTTAGCAGCAACAAACTATATGCTGTATTTCTGTTCAACCTGACCACAAATAATCGTGTTTGGAAATCCCTACACTCAGTGCCGGAGGATTACGACTTGGACATCATTAAACAGGTGTTGCAGCCAGAAGTAAACGTAAGATTCACTATATCACCTTCAGTTGTAAAAAATAAAACTTTAACCTAATCTGTCTAAAGTTAAACGCTAAAACTTACAATTTTAGTGATCATGTGTGCAGATAAATCGTTACTGTTTAACTTCAATACAATCTCAATCCTTCAAACGTTTAGTTTCTGAATGCCTAATTTATACTTTTCAGAGTGGAGAAACATGCGAAAATTGCCAGTCTGAAGAAAACAAAACGCTTCATGGTATAACTACACGTTGTCTTCTACAGAATCAGAATCTAAATGAATCCCAGGAGGAAGCTGTATCAAGCTGTGTTGGTATGATAAAATGTGCCCACAGTGAAATCAAACTAATATGGGGCCCTCCCGGGACTGGAAAAACAAAGACTCTTGCTTGCTTGTTGTTTTGTCTACTCAAGTTGAAACACAGATCGTTGGCTTGTGCTCCAACTAACACTGCTATTTTGCAAGTTGCTGCTCGTTTGCATGGGTTATTTCAAGGTTCGGCTGAGTATGAAACTTATGGTTTAGGTGACATAGTTCTTATGGGCAATAAATCGAGGATGAAATTAGATTCTTGTCCGAACCTTAAGGATGTGTTTCTTGATCATCGTGTGAAAAATCTTGGGGAGTGCTTTTCTTCATTGTCGGGTTGGCAGCCTAGTGTGGAATCAATGATTAATTTACTTGTAGATCCTGAGAAAGAATACTCCTCATATAAGAAAGAAAAGGGTGCCATGTCGTTGGAAGAATTTGTCACGTTGAAAGATATTGGTCTAGCTTCTGCGTTTCGTTCATGCAAGCAAAGAATGAAGATTAGTGGCACAATGACTTTTGCGGAGTATGTAATGCAGAACCGGATGGACGTTTTCGAACGATTTCATACGGAACAAGGGATGATAAGTGTTTTAACCATGAAGCAATTTATAAAGCAAACTTTTGCGGATTTAACAAAGAAGCTCAAGTTCTGTATGCAAACTTTGTATACACACTTGCCAACATCATTCATTTCAACAGAACAGGTGAAGAATATGATTGAAGTTATGGATTTGTTAGATTCTGTTGAAGCAAGATTGAAGGTATCTCTTAATAGTTATCAAGAAAGTAACATCGGTCCTGTTTGCTTTGGATCATCAGGCATAAAGTGCCGTAAATTACTTAGATTGATTTTCGAATCAGTATCCCTTCCTGATATTCCAGAGATAGGTGGAATAGAAAAGTTTTGCTTAATGAATGCATGCACAATTTTATGTACTGCTTCAGGCTCTATTAAACTGTATACAGAAGGGATGAACCCAATAAAATTTTTAGTGATTGATGAAGCAGCTCAGCTTAAAGAATGCGAATCTGCCATTCCGTTAAGGCTTCCAGGCCTAAACCATTGCATTCTAATCGGTGATGAGAAACAACTTCCTGCATTGGTCAAAAGCAAGGTAATTATAGTTTGATTTATGCTATTTTTTTATCATGACTAAAAAAATGGAGTTTGATATCTATTATATGAAACATCATTGTGTTTTTAGATTGCTGAAAAGGCTGACTTTGGAAGGAGTTTGTTCGAGAGGCTTGTACGTTTGGGATACAAGAAACATATGCTAGCTGTTCAGTATAGAATGCACCCATCTATTAGCTTGTTTCCATGCAAAGAGTTCTACGATGGGTTAATTTCTGATGGCTCCAATGTTGTCCAAAGTAGTTACAGTAAGAGTTTCATTGAGGGAGTGATGTATGGATCTTTTTCTTTTATTAACGTATCAAAGGGTAAAGAGCATTTCGGTCGTGGAGGATTTAGTTCAAAGAACATGGTGGAAGCTGCAGCAATTTCTGAGATTATTGGAAGCCTCCAAGAAGGTTTAATTTTCAGACTGCTTTCTATAAAGATATCTCTATATTTATAGTTTTGAATGCGCTATTTTGATTCATCTTAATTGTATTCTCTTTTTTTTGGCAGCGTTTATGAAGTCAAAAAAAAGGGTTAGCATTGGAGTCATATCTCCATACAATGCACAAGTGTATGAGATTCAGGAAAAAATCAAACAGTACTGTTCCACTTCTCATCCTGGTTTCTCTGTCAGCGTTCGTTCTGTGGATGGTTTTCAAGGAGGCGAAGAAGATATCATAATAATTTCAACTGTGAGATCCAATGGGAGTGGAAAAGTGGGTTTTCTTACCAATGCACAAAGAGCAAATGTTGCTTTGACTAGGGCTAGGTATGGTACTCGAACATTCCGCTCAAACTTACTTTTTTTCCATGTTACGATAAATTAATGAGTGTTTTCAATGCAGATATTGCCTTTGGGTAATAGGAAATGCATCTACTTTAGTGAGCAGTGACTGTGTATGGAAAAAACTTGTTCTTGATGCAAAGAAAAGAGATTGTTATTATAATGCTGATGATGACAAGAGATTGGCTCAAGCTATTGACATGGCTGCATTTGAGCTTGATCTGCTAGAAGAATCTGATTCACGGTTTAAGAAACTGAGTCTAGGTGATAAATTGCCAACCAAATTCTCCAAGTGAGTCTCTATATCTTCATAATTTCACGTATTCATAAAGCTTTTTTCTTCTGTATTTAATATGCTGCATCTTTTATGAGTTTGGTTCTTGGTTTCAGTGTTAGTTTACACTTGGTATTTGCTTCGCTTTCTTATTTTCTTTACGTGATAGGCCCCGAAAATCAAGGAGGTGAAGTGTGAAGTGTGAAGTTTCGAGTTTTTTGGCGTTGCTACTCGTTCTTTCAGAAAGACAAGATGTTGAATTGTACACCATTGACAATATAATTGTCAATTTTTGAATTTCTGCTATATATCTTTCAGACATCTTGTTTTAAATTAAGTTAGCAATTTACTTAGTAACTGTTATAATTACTTGGTAACTTTCTTTTGACGCTGCATAGCATTTATTATATAGTCTTCTGCTCATATTCCTCAAAATCCTTGATAACTTTAGATAGAGAAGATGGTAAAACATAAGCAATTTTTTTAATATTTTCATCATTCCCAAGCGTTGTTGTAAGCCTATAAATACAAGCATATGTTTGCCGTTGGAGTTAAATAAGAGAATTTAATAACATTTCTTCCGATAACAAAAGTGCTACACTACATCTACATTTTCCTCTATTCTTAACTAGTGTCATATGAAAAAGTTAAATTTGTAATTTCTATTCTTAACTAGTGTCATGTGAAAAAAATTTAAGAGAATCCTAATTTCTATTCTTAATAAATGTAATGTAATTATTATTACGATTGAATTAATATCAATCTATCCTATAATATGATTTCTTATAAGCATAAATATTGAAAAGTATAATGAAAAGTTTGTGAGTTTTTTAATCAAAAGGTTAAATTATGATTTTGGAGTAAACAAAATGGTGAAAAGAAGAATAGAGAAATTTTGGAAGATAACAGAACTTTTTATGCAATTCTTTAAAAGGAAGAGATAATCTTAATTTAATCATCTTAAGAAGTGTTGGAGAATAAGGTGAAAGAAGTTAAATAGCTTATGAAAGTGTGTATCCAAGGTGGATCCAACTCAACGCACCAAAGGAAAAAAAAAAGAAGAAGAAGAAGGAAGAATAAGTTGAAAAAAAAAATGGATCGAGGAAAGAAAATGACAAACAACGATTTATGATAAATCCTAAAGGATAAATATAATTGAGGAGGATTCATCACTTCAAAAAAACTTTCCAACAATCACATCCTCAAGACATCTCACAAAATATATAATCTCCAAAAGTGATTTTACAATAATGATTTGACTCCATTTTATAGACGACCACCGCAACCAAGGATCATGAAAAGTCACCAACAATGTCTTTTGAAAAAAAAAATCTAAGACTAACTAAATTAATGATTATACTTTGAGTATTATGTTTAACACTTTAGTTAATTTCAAATCAGGATCAGCACATGGATGATTTCTTGAATTTAGGAGAGACAAATGGGTAGTTGCTTAAATTTTTATAAAGTTCATTGAGGTTTTGCTAAAAAAAGTAAATGTGACACCTAAAAACAAGAAAGAATAATGTGAAGTTACAACAATCACATACATTTGAACATGACATGTGTTACTTAGAAACTCTATGTACCTTCTCACATGTCTCATTCATCCACGATATGTTTACATGTTTCTCTTAGAATCGTATTTTGATTTCTTCTTCCTTGTTTGTTTCTTGTTGTGCTTCTTGTATTTACTCCCCCTTCCTTTTCTGCTACATCTTAAACAACTTCTTCCTTGTCCTTATTTGTATCAATTATATAAATTTTTTAGTCTAATTAAGACAAATATCCTCGATGTGGCATATACAAGATGTCAAGTCACTTAGATAAAGGTTATTGGTATCGTGGAAAATCACAATGTTACTACTGTAAGAAATTTGAACATGTGAAGAAGGATTCTTGTAAAAAGATAAAGCATCAAGCAAAGTTCATCTAGAACAAAATCATGAGCAACAACTTTATTATGTTACCTTATATTCTAGTGAATAAAAAGTGGAAGTTGGCTCTTGGGTAGAGAATGCAATAATCAAATGGCCAAAGACAAAATTATCTTTAGTGATAACGATAACTATGTAAAATTTAAAAGTTTTACTGGTAAATTATACTCTAGTGAAGTCATTGTGACGTAGACAAAAAAAGATATGAGACTCATCAAAGACATCTTATTGTTATTCTTAAAGAGAATCTTTTTATCATTAGTCAAATGATAGAGAAAGATTGTTGGTATGTGCCTAATTTACTTATTTTTATATATGTTTTTTGACACTTAAAATGCATAAATTTGATATGATCTTGAGTAAATTTAACCTATTTAGTTTAAAATTACAATATGAGGTATTGAGAAACAGAAAAATAGGAAATTGTTTTTTTTTTTCATTTGCAACAATTTTTTGGTGAATTGAAGTATGATGCAGCTAAGCCCCAAATTTGATTTTGAACACCAAAAGGTGGTTAAGCAAGAATTCAAATACGACCTTTGTAACTGAGTAAAGATATTGGTGTTGAGCCACAAGAGAAAACTTTCACAGCAAGAAAACACCAAGCATTAGAATAGGGAGGTGAGCCTTGAAGAAAACCCTTTATGGGAGGAAATCTCTAGTGCTGAAGAACAAAAGCCCAAGCCAAGAGAAAACCCTCCAAGAAAGGAAACTTCTAAAGTTAATCACCATAATTGGAGCTAGAGTTGTGCTCTATTTTCTATAAAATCATAATCATGTTTTTGTTTTTCATATAATGATTATAGGTTCTCTAGAACTACTTTTAGATACTTATTGTAATATTATTTGAGAGAGACATGGGAAAGGGGAGAAACTTCAAATGCTTGTAATAATATCCATTGTCATGAGTAGCTAGACTCTCACATTTTGGGTTGAATGTAGACTTTTCTAATTCTCTGTACTGGTATTAATATTATATGTATTCAAGTGTTTTATTCAATGTTAGTGATTTGATTTGCGTTAATTATTTGTTATGAACTGACCACTCATCTTACTTCATCAACTTGGATTGATTTGGGAAACCGATATAAGTTAAGATCCAATTAGATCATCTAATGTTGTTGGATGTTAGGAATAGATCCAACTATTTTAGTTGAACATAGAGTCATGTTCTTAAATCAACGACTCACTCAATCAAGAATTGAGAAATGACATTAAATTTGATATCCTTAGATTCTTTAGTCAATGAACTGATTTAAAATTAACTCAATACTTTCAGGAACACTGAGTAATGAACTTGTCATATAGCAAATAAGTAACAGTACAATAGAGGAAGATTAGTGAGGTTTAATCCCAACGCTCCTATATCAATATCATTTACATTAATTATTAACGAGTTATATTTTAATCTAGTAATCCAAATTATTGTTTCATTGCAAATTCAAATAGATTATAGATCACTATTTCATATGAACAATTTTTTGTGAATATAACCTTGTTGATGCTACAATTGAATCCAACGCACTTGCTAAAAATTAAACTAACATTTGGAATCGAATAACTATGCTATTTACTTCAAATGAAATGCATGCGTGGAGAAGAGGGATAGAAGTATACATATTAGATTTAATTATACTACTAATATTGTCATGAAAGTCCTAATTGATTATTCATGACATTACCATTAAAGATTTTGTCACTTCAACACCAAGTTTTGAAGTTGCTATAAGAGAAAAACATGATAAAAGGCCTACTAGACCTAAAGGAAAATGATGAAGCTTGGGATGTCTTCTCACAAAACAACACAAATTCCCTTTCAACAAACAAATCTTGTTAGCATTAAAAATAACGAGAAACAACTCCCTTGTTCTAGCACAACAAAATCAAGAAGAAGTTCAAGAAGTGGCAAATAGTTTAAGTATGCTTCATTCACCTACACAATAATAAGATTCTTCATTAGAGTATACTCTTAGATAGGTAAGATTCTTAAAGGATATACATGAAAAATTAATAAGTCAATGTTTGAGTCTATGTGTTTTAAAACCTATAAAAATGAAATAAAATGTGTATTAAGGTAATGGAGGAAGAACCTAAATTGATTAAAACAACAATACTTAGGAACTATAATAGATTGTCCGCATGGAAAATATGTCTTTGGACTTAATTGAGTTTATAAAAAATGTTCAATCGTGATGACATTATATAAAATAGCAAGATAAGGTTTTCAATAAGGGATACTTGCAACAACTTGGAACTGACTAAAACATTTGCTTCAATTGCTTGCATAAATATAATTATAGGTTTAATAATTCTCTTACACTAGTGCAAAACAATGATTTTAGAACAACATAGTAGATCGATTGTACAAGAATCAATCTAATAAAAGACGCGGTGGCAATTTTGTAAAGATTGTGAAGTATATTAGATTGGTTATGAGGGGAATCGATCTAATATAGGAATATTAGATTGTTATGAAGTGAACCGATCTAATATGCCGTTTTTTCAAAAATAAATATCAGGATGTATATTAGATCGGTTATGTAGAAAACCGATATAATATTATATCTTTTGTAAAGCACGAAACCATTTCTTCTTCTTCTGTCTCACACCTCCAACGGCGGAACTTGGACAAAAACTTTAGGGACGCCAAATTAAATTTGTTAGATCTATTTTTTTTTTAATTAGAAAAAAAAGTTTTATTTTTTCTTTTCATTTTCTCTACTTAAAACAAGCACACATTATAGTAGAATTCAAAAAAAATATCACTATCCTTCGTTATGATATCATACCAAATCATGAGTTTAGTTAATGTCGATGTATTTTTTTTTCATCTTTATCACAAACCTTTCTCTCTCCAAAAAAGAATCAATTCTTTTACTCTTTATCATAATCTTTCTAATATAAATTTATCACTTTCCACCTATATATAGAAAAAGATAAAATTTATATTCACAAATCACAATTATCACAATGCAAAACATAACAAAACCCATACAAATTTAATTAAATAAGCAATACTGTATAAATTCAAAACTTTTAAAAAATTTACCATAGGCGGCAGAAAACATAAAATTCCTAAATTTCATAATTAAGGGTTATAATAATTTTGGGAAAAATTATAATTAAGGTTCATACAAATTTCATAAAAAAAAATCCTAAAATCATAATTAGGGTTTATACTAATTTGGGATAAACTTAATTTGGAAGAAACATCCTAAAAAGAATAATAAATTTAACATATATAAATTATAATAAGATACTAACCTTGATATGTGAGAGATCATATGTGAGAGATCATCCGAGAATGTATACTTCAATCTCAAACTATGTATTCCCCAACCTCTGTTTATCTCTTTTGTATTTATTTTTCCTCACACACTTTCATGATAATTTACACGATGAAAAGTTCTTATGGTCAGAAAAAAAAACCCTAATGTCTTTTATAAATCAATATCTTCATTAAACTTTTTATTTTATCTTTTATTATAATTTTTCATAACATAAATTTAATATAAATAACATATAAATTTAATTTTAATAAATAAATAAATATATATAAAAAAATAATTTTAAAAAATTTTGGGGGAGCCGTGACTCTCCTATGTCCCTAGATAGTTCCGCCGGTGCACACCTCCACTATGCATCAAGTGTTCTTCTTCTTTTGTCATGTCGCATTGTCACCACGAACCACAACCTCGACTTCCCTCACGTTGTCGTTGCTGATAGGGTTGAACCAAGAATTCCTCACCTTATTCAATAAGAAATACTTGCAATAACTTAGAATTGTGTAAAACATTTGCTTCAATTGCTTGCATAAATACAATTATATGTTTAATAACTCTCTTAGCACAAGATTTGATATCACAGTGATTTATAAGCAAAGGCATTGAATATATAATGTTAAGGTTTAAAAATGTCAAGTATGATATAATATAGTTGATTACTACTTTATCGATCAAGGAAATATATTAAAAGTTTATTAAAGAAGTTTAAGATGTATATATAATTGCAAGTTTGTTTTTTATGCACTTGTAGCAAGTAAAAAAACTACATAAAGATTATAAAACACTAGAAGATATATAACGCATCAAATTATTAGAGTTCAATAAAAGAACTTATTATATCTTATTATAACATGACCGAATATCATGTGTGCTACATGTCTTCTTCAAGGTTCATGCAAATACTTTGCCAAATTTATTTTGAAATAACAATTAATATATATATATATATATATATATATATATATATATATATATATATATATATATATATATATATTTAAGACAAGTTGACTATACTAATAATGATTACACACAGGATGGATAAACAGTATGTCTTCTCACTTGGATCATTTTTATTTTAACAATTACGCAATTGATAACTAAAGCAGGTGTGGTAGTAGATGCAAAAATTACTAATCTTACATTGTAGGGAAAAAAAAATACATCAATATCAATATAACTTCTCTATTATCTATTTCGATGAGAAATATATAATAAGAATAACATAAGATAGTTTCCATTAGAATTACTTTATTGAAAAATGTTGTAAGAGTCGTAAGACAAGTCATAATAATACTATTCAAAATTCTAGATAACTCTATACAGAAAAAAAAAAATGCTAGAATCTATAATATTTTTATAGGATAATAATGTAGAATTTGCACCCTCCAATGCATGAAAAGTTTTGTATGAAAAAAACAAAAATCGTGAACGGCAGGATTCGAACCTGCGCGGGCAGAGCCCACATGATTTCTAGTCATGCCCGATAACCACTCCGGCACGTCCACTTCGTGGTTGAACTTTTATTTTTTACCTAAAGATATTAAATCTTCTTAAGATAGCTATAAAAAACTAAATATTTTAATAATTTATTATGCATATAATTGACTACAATTATAATAATATTTATATTGTTTATATGCTAGGAAAGTAGAGAGACATCAACAACGCTTGTGAAAGGAAAAGTTAGTCAAATTCGATTGTTTTAAAATTCATATTTGGCTTAAAGTTAGGCTAAAAAGTGTAACATTGGCGGATCTTGACCAAAATTTATGGGAAAGTTAAAATAATATACTTAAAATTTATATATTTAATATTACTGTTACTAATTCAATAAAAATGAATATATAATTTAGTATAGCTATAACTATAAAAAAATTACACATATCTAAAGATTATCCATCATTTTTTTTTTTATATTTTAGAACTTATAACTACATTTTTTAGCTATTATTTTTCTAATAGAAATAATCATATTATCTACAAAATATTCATTTTGCCTTTTTACTAATGTTCACATATCGATTCAAAAGTCATCACAAACATTTCATTTCATTGTTATGCGATGAGTAATGATATTGTCCTGTTTTGATTTTCACTTTTCTTTTATCAATTTAAAAAAATGAATTTATTCTTTTATTTTTCATCAATATACCTATTTAAAAAAAAAAATTTAATACTAATTTTTTTTTATCATAATCTAATCAAACATTAAGAGACATAACTACTACAGAAAATTATGATAATCAAGTACACTTAAAAATTGTTTATAAAAAATCACATAATACATTACTTACTCTTCTACATTCATAAAAAATAAATAATATACAAAATGTCATAAGATAAAAAATAGTGCTAAATATTAAACAACTATTTCATTACCAAGTGAGATAAGAGAAAGTTACCTTCTTTTTTCTTTAAAAATGAAAGAAAAGATTAAAAAATGAGGATAAAAATAATGAGTTTTTGTTTAACTTGTTTTTTTTTTTCTTCAGTAATAAAAATAATTAGGTAAAAGTGAGAGATGAGTACAACATATGAAAAACTCATAGGAGAGAAAATGAAAATTATCTTAATAAATTTTTTTATTATATTTTATTATTTATTAACATTAAATATTATACTTTAAAAAAAATACATAACTTAATTTTTATTAAATTTTTAATATATTATTTCCTAACTTAAAAAGATAAACATCATTTAAGAAATTTAATAATATATATATATAAATTACAAAATTTTAAACATAATTTTAAAAAAATTGAAAAATATTTGGGAGGCCGTGGTCCGCCAGCTCCTAAAGAGCTCCGCCACTAAGTGTCAAGTTTGAAAATTGAAGTGATGATAAGTGATGATATAAGTCACAAGTAAGGAAGTTAAACTGTGACCTTTTTAAACTTTTGTGCCTACATCAACATGGTTTCATATATCACACCATGAATCAAATCAAATGATTTCATATAAATGATTTCAACAAAAGGAAAAGATGCAGCATAAGAACAAAGAAAACTGCCCAAATATAATTGTCAAACTAGAATAATAAATTTAACCAAGCATGTGGTGCCAAAGGACATCGTCTCTAGCCGAAGAATTATAACTATATGATTGTATGATTGTTTTCAAGTTAAATATGGTTTTGGTCATTCAAGTTTTAATGAAAAAGAATTATCTCTTTGTGAAAAAGATAAGCAAAATTGAGAATTAAAACAATGAGACTTTTCAAATTTATCCACAGCGGATGAGATATACTTCAAAGGTGGTGGTGTATCTATAGTACATTCAAGAGAGAATTCAAGAGAGTTAAGATGATATGATGATTTGCTAAATATGTTGTGTCAATTTGCGATGTAACACTAATTTTTTTGCGTTGTAAAATCTATAATTAATACAAGTTATATAATTTAGAATAAAACTTCATATTCCTATTTTATTGAAAATTTCAATAAACAAAATTGTACATTATTTTACAAACAAACTTTATTGAAAAAGAAAAATATACGACTAAAAGATTATCCAAATATCTCTCGATGTTAGCCTCTCTCTAGTATTGTGCATCTTTCTCAACGCAGTACTATCATCTGCTCCCATGATAAATAATAATCATGGTGGATGGAAACCATCAATGTAAAGCTGAACTAACATACAATCATCCTAACATCATAACAAAAATATACATCAATCATAATATAACACTCACTCAAACCTTTCTTAACTCTAAGTAGTCCGAAAAAGTAATAAAAAATAAAGAATCGGTCTTCTCAACGCAGTACTATCATATGCTCCCATGATAAATAATAATCATGGTGGATGGAAACCATCAATGTAAAGCTGAACTAACATACAATCATCCTAACATCATAACAAAAATATACATCAATCATAATATAACACTCACTCAAACCTTTCTTAACTCTAAGTAGTCCGAAAAAGTAATAAAAAATAAAGAATCGGTCAAAACGTCGACAGCAAGGTTTGAACCTGCGCGGGCGTAACCCAACAGATTTCAAGTCTGTCTCCTTAACCACTCGGACATATCGACAATTTACATATCATTTATGGAGACGGATTTATTTTTCATCACAATGTAATATTAAAATAAAAATATCCGATATTTAGTCCGGAAAAGTAATAAAAAAACAAAGAATCGGTCAAAACCGTCAACAGCAGGGTTTGAACCTGCGCAAGCATAACCCAAGAGATTTCGAGTCTATCTCCTTAACCACTCGGACATATCGACAATTTACATATCGTTCATGGAGACAGATTTATTTTTCATCACAATGTACTATTAAAATAAAAATAACCAATATTTAGTGCGAAAAAGTAATAAAAAACAGATTTATTTTTCATCACAATGTACTATTAAAATAAAAATAACCAATATTTAGTGCGAAAAAGTAATAAAAAAAAAACGTCCACAACAGAGTTTGAACCTGCACGGGCATAACCCAACAAATTTCAAGTCTATCTCCTTAACCACTTGGACATATCGACAATCTACATATCATTCATGGAGACGGATTTATTTTTCATCACAATGTAATATTAAAATAAAAATATTCAATATTTAGTCCGGAAAAGTAATAAAAAACAAAGAATCGGCCAAAAACGTCGACAGCAGGGTTTGAACCTGCGCGGGCATAGCCCAATAGATTTCGAGTCTATCTCCTTAACCACTCGGACATATCGACAATTTACACATTGTTCATGGAGACGGATTTATTTTTCATCACAATGTACTATTAGAATAAAAATAACCAATATTTAGTGCGAAAAAGTAATAAAAAACAATAAAACATCAACAGCAAGGTTTGAACCTGCACAGGCGTAACCCAACAGTTTTCAAGTCTATCTCCTTAACCACTCGAACATATCAACAATCTACAAATCATTCATGGAGACGAATTTATTTTTCATCACAATGTAATATTAAAATAAAAATATCCAATATTTAGTCCGAAAAAGTAATAAAAACAAAGAATCAAGTCTATCTCCTTAAGGATTTGAACCTGCACGGACATAGCCCAATAGATTTCGAGTCTATCTCCTTAACCACTCGGACATATTGACAATCTAAACATTATTTATGGAAACAGATTTATTTTTCATCCCAATGTACTATTAAAATAAAAATATCCAATATTAAGTTCTGAAAAGTAATAAAATACAAAGAAATCGGATAAAAACATCGACAGTAGGTTTAAACCTATGCGGACATAGCCTAATAGATTTCAAGTCTATCTCCTTAACCACTCGGACATATTTCATATATATATATATATATATATATATATATATATATATATATATATATATATATATATATATATA